>PVBE010784581.1_pt1 | contig 27874 bp, 26 predicted proteins | sample 1631181 | NCBI WGS metagenome assembly PVBE01 (sample SAMN08397723, study PRJNA350692) | Marine metagenome, whole genome shotgun sequencing project. | isolation source: water | place: Pacific Ocean | collected 2012-04
ATTCTCGACAGGTCTTTCACCTCTGCAAAGACAGCTCTTGCTTTGTTTGGCTTTTATACTGTTTTAGGATTCTTTGGAAACCAAAGTGGCGCACTTTTTGGTGGTATGTATCAAACTTCTGGTTTGATTATATTAATGAAAAACATATTAAATATTGGAGTGTTTATGAAAATGCTGATGTAAGCGTCTCCTTAAGTCTAGCCATGATTGTTGTATTTTTAATGATATGTTTAGTCCTGATTTGGTATATATTTAAAACAGGGTACAGGTTAAGAGTCTAATAAAAAACACATGAAAACCAAGAAAACCAGTATGGCACGTCGTGAATTTCTAGAAAATATTGGAAAAGCGGCGGGCTCTTCAGTAATGATAAGGACACTGGTGGCGATGGGATTGGGGTCCGGAATGAGCAGTTGTGGCTCTTCCTCAGCCGAATCACCTTCGCTTCAGAATAATTCTTCCTCCGAATCATCCTCGAGTGCCTCGACAGGTCCAGTTTCATCAGGAAGTTATACTAGCCTTAAGTCGCCTAGACCAGGTGATTGGCCAACAGGTTCTGGGGCAGGTAAATCTGTCACAATACTTGGTGCAGGTATTGCTGGAATGGCTAGCGCTTATGAGCTCCTGAAATTAGGTTACTCAATTTCTATTCTTGAAGCTACTGACCGAACAGGAGGCCGTAATAGAACAATAAGAAGTGGAGATACAGTAAACGAATTAAATTTCTCGCAAACATGCAATTTTGATATAGATTCAGAACTTTATTTCAATCCAGGTCCAGCAAGGATTGCTCATCATCATGAGTTTTTACTGGGTTATTGCAGAGAATTCGGAGTTGAATTAGAGTATTTTACTAATGACAATAGAGCTGCACTTTTGCATTCATCATCTGCTTTCGGAGGAAAACCTCAAGTAGCAAAAACGGTGTTCTCAGATGTCAGAGGTAATATTTCAGAGTTGCTTGCCTCAGCAATCAATAAAAATGCATTGGATGAGACGCTCACATCGGCAGATAAAACTAATATTCTTGGTATGTTGAGGGATTATGGCGATTTAAACGGAAATTATAAATATGAGGGAAGCTCAAGAGCTGGTTTTTCTGGTCAAGAAAATGCTGGTAGTAGAGATAGAGATATTCAAATTGATGCAAAAGATTTACAAGATTTGTTGATAGCTTTTCCATTATGGAGGATTGATTTTTCTCAAGGTGCAAACCAACAACCATCTATGCTCCAACCCAAAGGAGGCATGGATAAGATTGCCAGAGCATTTCAGGCTAGAGTTTCGCAATATCTCACCACAGAAGCGGTAGTGAAGCAAATAAAGAAAACATCTGAAGGCGCAAAGGTTATTTACGAAAAAAACGGGATCTCTTTTGAGGTTGAATCAGACTATTGCATTTGTACAATCCCTGCAACGGTATTAAAAAGCATTCAAAATGATTTCTCATCAAACCACCAAGATGAAATTAATGCCTTTCAATATTCCAATGCAACAAAAATAGCTTTTCAATCTCGACGTTTTTGGGAGCAAGATCATAATATATATGGCGGTATTTCATGGACCAACCAAGATATTACACAAGTTTGGTATCCCAGTAATGCTTTAGGAGCTACAAATGGCATTATTGTTGGTGCATATATATGGAGTAATTCAGCAGCTTCAGTATTTTCTGATCAATCAATACAACAACGAATTGATTCAGCAATTTTACAAGGAAATAATTTGCATTCGGAATATCAGAATGAGGTTTCTAGAGGATTAAGTGTGGCGTGGAGAGATGTACCATATCAATTAGGCGCTTATGGGATATCAAGCGCGTCTACTTTATTAACACCTGATGACAATATTATTTTTGCAGGAGAGCATTTAAGTAATTTAAGCGGATGGCAAGAGGGTGCTATCTTATCTGCTTATCACGCAATCAACGAAATTACGAAAAAGGTCACTGCATAAGAAAAAATAATATATTATCAAAAATGACAATATGGTAATTGAGATTTATGTTTTTTTTTGAAAAATATCGAATGATTTTGAGATGTTGGCGATATCGATTTAAATCAGAAGTAGCATCGATAAGATATGTCAGGAACTTGGTTCCAGGAAATACCACGATGTTAGATATAGGGGCTAATAGAGGAATTTATTCCATTTATATGTCTCACTCAGCCGGAATAAATGGAAAAGTCATTGCATTTGAAGCCCAGCCAGAATTAAAGGAATATTTACTGAAAATAAAAAGATATTTTTCATTAAATAATCTAGAGATAATCAATTCAGCGCTCTCATCCAATTCCGGAACAATGACTCTAAAAAGAGAATTTATTGGATCAGGTTCAGCAAGTTTCAATTTTTATGATCAAGAGGATTCATCGATTGAAACCCTTGAAGTACCTACTACTACATTGGATGAATTTCTAAGCTCTAGAAACGATAAATCTATAAGTTTTATAAAATGTGATGTAGAAGGTCATGAAGCAGAGGTATTTTATGGCGCTGAAAAAACTCTCAGAAAATACATGCCTACATTATTATTTGAATGCCATCGCTCTGAAGAAGAGAAGGGCGATCTTTTCTTTTTCTTATCAGGGTTAGGCTACACTGGATTTTTCTATCATGTCGAACCGAAGGACCATGCAAATATCTTTCGAAGAGGGAGAGGCCAATATATACATTATGCAAAATATGCTGATTATGAATATTGTAGACCAGGTGTTGAGCATCGAAACTATATTTTCGTGAAAGAAGGCTTAAAGCCATGAGGCTACCAATAAATTTTAAAGAATTTCCATTTTTTTGGGTGATAAAATTATTCTTTAAGCGATTAGTCGGAAGAGAGTTGTGGCTCAGCAAAGATCTTAGTGTTGATACGGTTGTTTTCGGAGAGTGGGAATTTTGCCCACAGTATATTAATCAACAATCAGTGATTTATTCGCTTGGTGTTGGAGATTCAATTGAATTTGATGTTGGAATTATCAAACATCATGGGTGTAAAGTGCATGCGTTTGACCCGACGCCTTATGCAGTTGAGTGGATTGCTTCCCAGAATATTCCTTCAGAGCTCCAATTTCATCCGTGGGCGGTCTCAGGAAAGGACGGCAACTTAAGAATGATCCAAAGAACTAACAAAAGAGGGCAAAAGTCGGAAGTAATGTGGACTGAGGCACCATCTGGATCTGACGCAGATGTCATTGAGGTGCCCGTGTATTCAATACCATCGATTATGAAGAGGCTCAGCCATTCATTTATAAGTTTAATGAAAATTGATGTCGAAGGTGCAGAATATGAAATTATCGATAGTATTCTCAATAATGGTGTGCTGCCAGAGCAAATACTCATTGAATTTCATCATCGTTTTAGTAATAAGAATAAGAAGATGACTCAAAATAGTCTTAAAGATCTTCAAAGATTTGGATATAAGATTTTTTCAATCTCAGAGACAGGAAGAGAAATTGGGTTGATTAAATTAAATCATTCACTTTAATTGACAGAATTTATTCTTTTGCAATATTATTTGCATAATAATGTAAATAATATATATAATATGCGCATAATTATACAATATAACAATATTTATTATGCCAAATTCAATGCAAAGTCAGATAAGTCGTCAAGAAGCTATTCGTGATCTATTGTTATCGAGATCAGCATCTACACAACAATCTCTTGTTGACGCTCTTAATTTAAAGGGTTTCAAAGCGACACAATCATCTGTCAGTCGTGATCTAAAAGAGATCGGTGCTATCAAAACTAATGATGGCTATTCTTTGATTGAGACTTTAAATAAAAAACCTGAATTAAAAAAAAATATACTCACCTTAATTGTGAGTATTAATGAGGTTGGATCAAACTTATTAGTAATTAAAACACCAGTTGGAACAGCTCAACAAGTTGCATTATTTCTTGATAATTGTGATTGGCCTGAAATTGTCGGAAATATTGGTGGGGACGATACTGTATTTACGGCGGTTCCTAATAAGTCATGTCAGCGTAATCTCGTTAATAAGATTAATTTCATAACCAACTCACACTAGCAAAGATTATCTAAATATCATGAAAACGGATAAATCTCCAATTGTGCTTGCATATTCTGGTGGCTTAGATACTAGTTTTTGTATTCCATGGTTGCATGAAAATTATAAAAGAGAAATTATAACTGTTACGGTTGATACTGGGGGAATAGACCTAGAAACTTCAAAGAATTTAAGAGATCGTGCTCTAAATTTAGGTGCAAAAGAGCATCACCAAATCGAAGCAAAGAATGAATTTTTTGATACTGTTATAAAATATCTTATAGCAGGAAATATAAAAAAAGGTAACCTCTATCCATTATGTGTAGGTGCGGAAAGAGGTCTTCAAGCAAAGAGGTTAGCTTTATTTGCTCTTGAAAATCAATTACATACCATAGCTCATGGCTGCACTGCCGCAGGAAATGATCAAGTACGTTTTGATGTTGCGCTCAGAACTCTAAATCCAGATCTGAATATTCTTGCTCCAGTAAGAGACAACAATTGGAGTAGAGAGGAGCAGAAAGAATTCTTGAGAAAAAAGGATTTTAAAACCTCAAATAAGACTTCTCCTTATTCGATTAATCGAGGTTTATGGGGAGTGACAATAGGAGGTAAAGAAACTTTAAATTCATACGAATCGATTCCAGAGAATAAATGGCCTTTATCGGCCAATGCTTTTTCTGAAAATCTACCTGAAAGTACACATAAATTAAACTTTTGTAATGGCGTGCCAGCAAAACTCAATGGTAAAGCATATGATGCAGTTTCGTTAATTGAAACCCTCGAGAGAATTTGCAGTTCTTATGCTATTGGTAGAGGTATTCATTTGGGGGACACAATCCTTGGCACTAAAGGAAGAGTTGCATTTGAGGCACCTTCAGCGATTGCTTTAATAGAAACACATCGCGAATTAGAAAAGTTAGTTCTGACAGCACAACAAATAAAGACGAAAGATACAATTGCATCTATCTATGGAGATTTTATTCACGAGGGAAGGCAACTTGATTTGGTTTGTCGTGATATAGAAGCCTTCTTGGAGTCATCACAAAAAAGAGTGACAGGAGAGGTAACTTTTAAATTAAAGCCTGGTAATTTATTTGTTACGGGAGTTACATCCGGATACTCTCTTCTCTCGGCTTCAGCTGGAAATTATGGTGAAAAAGTTGGTGATTGGACATCGGAAGACGCCGCAGGATATTCAAAAATTCTATCGATACCAGGTTCATTGCAATCTTTAGCAAACAAGAACCAATAATAAAATGAAAGCTATATTTGCAGACAAAATTGCCTCTGTTGCACAACACAACGATCTTGGTAATGAGCTTAGGTTATCTCTTGACATTCCTTGTGAAGAAGGAATTTTGGTGGCAGCAAGGATTTTGAATAACAAATCTCGTTATAACCAATTAGAGTTAACCAGCGGACGAATGTCAACTTTAAAAGAAGGGGATATCATCATAGGCTCATTAGGGCATCGTAATGCTCTGCTGGGTTACTCTGGATATTTACCTGAGAGTTTAGAGGTTGGCTCATCAATACAAGTGTTAAATATAGGTGGTGTATTAGGAATATGCGATTCTTATAATCCTGAAGTTGGCCCCCCATTTAATTGTGAACTTTTAGGAACAGTTTTAAGTTTTCCTTTTCTTGGCGAAAGAATTGGTGTTCCTGCTAGGGCTGGATTACATGCGTATGAAAAAAATGCAATCTTAAATATTTCAAATATTCCAGTTATTGCAATTTCTGGAACATGCATGGATTCAGGAAAAACTGTAGCAGCTTGCTCTTTGATAAGTCGATTAAGACATAAAAATATGAAAGTGTCTGCATGCAAGGCAACTGGTGTCGCCTTGAGAAGGGATATTCTTGCTATGGAAGATGCTGGGGCTGATAAAACAATGATATTTTCTGACTTTGGTGTGGTCGCCACAACCCCTGAAAATGGATCATCTCTGACAAAATTATTATTGAATTACCTTGCCTTAGATAAACCTGATGCAATTGTTATCGAGTTAGGCGACGGTCTTTTGGGCTCTTATGGTGTTCAGTCAATCCTAGCAGATCAGGAACTTGTGGATTCATTTAGTGCAGTCGTTTTATGTGCTAATGACCCAGTTGCTGCTTGGGGGGGAGTAAAAATCCTAAGGGATGAATATGGAATAGAGCCTTCGGTTGTCACCGGTCCTGCCACAGATAACTCTGTGGGTTTAGATTTGATAAATAACTCACTTAATTTACCTGCAATTAATGCATTAACCGATGGGTTGGTGCTAGGTGATCTAATTATCAAATCAATTAATCTCAATACCAATGGGTAAGAATATGAAAATCAAAACTGTGATCTTAGGTTCATCAGGTTATGTGGGTGGTGAACTATTACGTCTAGTAGATATTCACCCTAATTTTGAATTGGTGGCTGCAGTATCTAACAGTCATCAAGGAAGTCTAATTGCCTCTGTATTTCCTCATTTGGGCTCTATATATGAGGGACAAGTATTTGAAAGTTATAGTGAATAGTATAGAAAAATCAATAAAGGAAGTTCTATTGCTATTTTTAGTGCTGCTCCTCATGGTACAGCAGCAAACGTATTAGCCAATACTCTTACAGAAACAGCAGACAAAAAATTTGATATTCGGATTGTGGATGTGTCTGCTGATTTTCGCTTCTCAAATCCAAATCAGTACAAGAAAGTTTATGGAGCGAAACATTCTCATACTAAATTATTGAGTCATTTTACTTGTGGTGTTCCTGAGCATATTAAAGAAAGCTATTCTTCTTTTGTTTCGCATCCAGGCTGTTTTTCTACATCAATATTATTACCATTAATGCCTCTTGCTTTGAAAGGTATAGTAAACGATGAATACTATATTAGCGCTGTAACTGGAAGCACTGGATCTGGAAAATCACCTAAAGAAGGAACACATCATCCCGAGCGACATAGTAATTTGTATGCATATAAACCATTACTCCATAGACATGCCCCCGAAATAGAAGATCTGGTCAAAAGAACGTCGAAGAAAAAAGTAAAAATTAATTTTGTTCCGCATTCAGGACCGTTTGCTAGAGGTATATATGCAACTCTGCAAGCTAAACTGAAGGTCAAGTTATCTAACAAAGATATTGGTTTAATTTATGGTGATTTTTATTCTGACTCAGAGTTTGTCAGATACAAAGAGGATCCACCTAGATTAAAAGATGTAGTTACAACTAATTATTGTGATCTAAATGCAATAATTGACGGCAATCAGATTGTTGTAACATGCGCCATTGACAATCTTATCAAAGGTGCCGCAGGCGGCTCTATTCAATGGATGAACAAACTATGGGATCTAGATGATAGCACTGGATTGCTCTCAGCAGCGACACCTTGGGTGTAGATTATGGATAATAATTTTTCAGAACAAGAGAAACAAACAATGCTTTCAGTATATAAGCAATTGCCTTTATCAATTGTAGCTGCTGAAAAATGTGAACTTATTACAAGTAACAATCGAAGAATTCTGGATCTATATGGTGGCCATGCTGTGATACCTTTTGGTTATAGTGAAACAAGTTACATAGAAGCCATAACGAAACAAATGAAGAAACTGTTATTCCAAAGTAACTTGTTACCTCTTGATATACGTGCAAAAGCCGCCAAAAGTTTGTTAAATATCTCTCCCCATAATTTAGCAAAAGTTTTTTTTGTTAACTCAGGATCTGAGGCAAATGAAAACGCGCTCAAAATAGCTTGCAAGGTAACTAAAAGAAAAAAAATACTCGCAGTTACTCATGGGTTCCATGGAAGAACGGCTGCATCTGCTGCGGTTTCATGGGGTTCTAATGATAATTGGTATGGCTTTCCTGATACGCCATTTGAAGTAGATTTTATACCACGTAATGATGCATGCTCCGCCAAGAGAATGATAAATGATGATGTTGCCGCTGTAATAGTTGAACCAATTCAGGGTATAGCTGGTGCATATGATTTATCTTTAGAGTTTTTAAAAACCATAAGAGAATCCTGTAACGCTTCGTCTTCATTGATGATAGTGGATGAGGTGCAAAGTGGCATGGGTCGTTCTGGCAGTTATTTCGCTATCCAAGATCATGATATTGAACCAGATATTCTTACTACCGCTAAGTCACTTGGCGGTGGCTTTCCTTGTGCCGCTCTCCTAATTGATGAAGAATTTTCAGGGTCTATTGATATTGGCGATCTGGGTTCAACATTTGGTGGTGGACCTATTGCATGTACAGCAATTAACTTTGCAATTAACTATATAACTGAAAAAGAATTATTAAAGAATGTAAAAGAAAGAGAGTTAGAAATTCGCAGAGAATGTCTGCTAGGCCCTGTAAGAAAAATTCAAGGGAAGGGTTTTCTGTTAGGACTTGTATGTGATCAACCTGCATTAGAAGTGCAAAAGAAATTATTAAAGAAGAATATTTTAACGGGAACAAGTGCGGACAAGAAGGTATTGAGATTATTACCACCATTAGTTCTGCAATCAAGTCATATAGAGAGGTTACGTGAAGCTTTAACCACGGTCTAAATAAGGATTTTTAAAAGGAAATTTAAATGAAATATTTTAACGATCTTGCTGATCATGAAATTGAAGAGATAAATGCATTATTGGGGTTAGCTGATAGGTTAGATCGATCTCCAGAGCCAAAAGCATTGATCGGCAAAGTGCTTGCTTTGTTATTCTTGAGCCCATCATTAAGAACTCTTACATCATTTCAAGCGGCTATGGTTCGGTTAGGTGGTGGCTCTTTTGTGGTGTCTCCAGATATGTCTATCCATGGGTTAGAAACACAATCAGGAATAGTTATGGACGGTGTTGCCGCTGAACATATCAAAGAAGCTGTTCCTGTTATTGCGTCATATAGCGATGCAATTGGTATAAGGTCTTTTGCTGATAGGAAAAATCTTGAAGATGATCTTAAAGAAAAGAATTACAATCGATTGATAGATTTAGTAGATAAGCCATACATTAATATGGAGTCTGCAATCAATCATCCGTGTCAGAATTTAGCAGATTGGAAAACGTTAGATGATTGTAAAATTCCAGATAACAAAGGTAAGTTTGTATTAAGCTGGGCATATCATCCAAAGGCACTTCCTTTGGCAGTTCCAGCTTCGACATTATATATGGCTGCAATGCGCGGAATGGATGTCACTATATTGAGACCAGAAGGATTCGAACTGCCAGAAACTGTTATGCAGAAAGCGAAATTAGCCGCCAATTTATCAGGTGGAAATATCAAAGAAACAAATGACCGAGAAGAAGCTATGGAGAATGCTCATGTTATCTATGCAAAATCATGGATATCTGCAGCGCATTATGATGATCAGGTAGCTGAATCTGAGGCACGTCAGAAATTAGTTGATTGGTGCATTGATGAACATTGGTTTGATAATGCAAAAGAATCATGTCGCTTTATGCACTGCCTGCCTGTAAGAAGAGGTGTAGTAGTTGAAGATGGGGTATTGGACGGACCAAGAAGTGTCGTCATTCATGAAGCTAGAAATCGTATGCTTGTTCAGATGTCAGTGCTACATCAAATGATGAAGTGACGGAGGGGAAAAATGCAAAATAAATCAACGATTGTATCCGCTTTGAAATACGCGATACCTTATATAAAGTTATACAAGGGTAAGATTTTTGTGATTAAGGCTGGAGGAGAGCTTTTTAATAGCCCGCTTCTTACGAAGAAATTAATTGAACAAATTGGTATTTTTCATCAATTTGGAATCAGAATCATACTTATTCATGGCGGAGGAACACAGTTAACCAAGATGGCTACTTCTTTAGGTATCAAGACTAAATTTGTAGATGGTAGACGTATTACGGATGCAGATTCTATAGATGTCGCCACAATGGTAATGAATGGTCAGATCAATACTAAAATTCTTGCTACTGCTAGAGACCTAGAAATTCCTGCAATTGGTATGAGTGGAGTCGATGCAGGTTTAATTTGTGCACACCGTCGAGAAATAACAAAGAGCAAAGGTAATAAATCAATTGATTATGGTTTTGTTGGTGAAATAGATTCTGTAAATACAAATCTACTGGAGAAACAATTAGAAGCAGGCTTGATTCCTGTGATCAGTCCTTTAACGTGCGATAAAGATGGAGTTATCCTAAATATTAATGCTGATACAGTAGCAGCTTCAATTGCTGTTGAACTTAATGCCGAAAAATTAATTTTGGTTACATCGGTTCCAGGAATTCTAGAAAAGAAAGATAATCCTTCTACATTGATATCCTATCTGAATCGAGATAATTTAAAGAAAATGAAGGATGACGGAAGATTGTCTGATGGTATGTTACCGAAGGCTGAGGCCATTGAGCACGCATTGAAAGAAGGTGTTGCTCGTGTTCATATTATTTCTTATCAGGTACCAGATAGTTTGCTTATAGAGGTTTTTACAAATGATGGCACGGGTACACTTATTATTAATGACGTCGCTGCACTCTCATCAGTCGAACAATCAGGAGAAAGATTTTGAGTCGTTTATGGGATAAAGGCCTCCCTCTAGACCAACGTGTTCTTAGTTACACAGCAGGCGAGGATCATAAGTTGGATAAAAGGCTTGTCGCCTATGATGTTAAAGCAAGTATTGCACATGCTGAGATGCTTTGTGAGGCAGATTTATTAAGTAAAAAGGATTGCAAAAAAATTGTTAATGGACTTGAGCAATTGTTGATCGATTTTACTAACAAAAAGTGGGCTATTAATATTGAAGATGAGGATGTCCATACCGCACTTGAGAATAACTTAATTCAGTTAATTGGAGATGTGGGCGAACGGATACATTTAGGGCGATCAAGGAACGATCAAGTTTTGGTTGCACTTAGGCTCTATATGTTGGATGCGATTGATAAAGTTTTGTCGAGTATAGATAAATTGTGTCAGGCAATGGGCTTACTTAAGGAGCAACAAGGTGAAATATCTCTCCCGGGCACAACTCACATGCAGCATGCCATGCCATCATCAGTTACTCTGTGGTGTGAGGGGTTTATTGAGGCATTTAAGGATGCAGCTGAAGGGCTGCAGAATGCTAAACGACGTTCAAATAAAAATCCACTTGGCAGTGCAGCTGGTTATGGAACACCTGGATTACCCATTGATAGATCGATTACCACAGCAAAACTAAACTTCACTGAAACACAAGTACCGGTTACTGCCGCTCAACTTTCTAGAGGAAAGGCAGAAGCCCATATTTTGTTTGAATTAGCATTAGTTATGCAGGATCTTGGCAGACTTGCAAGTGATTTACTCCTTTATTATACCCAAGAATATAGCTTTATTGATCTTGCAACTGAAATTACAACTGGATCATCTATAATGCCGCAAAAAAGAAATCCCGATGTTTTGGAACTTGTTAGAGCAACCACTGCTACAGTTCATTCATGTTTAAATGAGTGTCTAATGATAACCGCTAAGTTACCTTCTGGTTTTCAACGTGATTTACAAAAAATAAAAGCACCTTTATTTCGAGCTATTGATATTTCCATAGAGAGTATTGAAATTATGGCTCACGTAATTGAATCTGTTAAATTTTTACCTGAAAATATTGATATGGATGAAGGTCTTTTTGCGGCCGAGGAAGCTTATAAATTAGTTTTGGATGAAGGCATTTCATTTAGAGAAGCTTATCGAAAGATCTCAAAGAATTACACAAAATAAATTATTTCTAGGATTCTCTATCCACAGAGAAATTAGCAATTGATATTAAAGCCTCTTTATATTGTGATGAGGGTAAATGAGAAATTGATTCTATGGCTTTCTCTGAAAATTTTGTTGCACGTGATGCAGTGTATTCAATGGCACCAGTCGATTGAATAATTTTCTGGATTTCTTCTAATTTTGTTAGGTCACCTTCTTTTATAGCGGATTCTAGGAGTTCTTTCTCTTCGGGGGAGCTGTTATTAATTGCATAAATTATGGGTAATGTTGGTTTTCCTTCAGCAAGGTCATCTCCTAAGTTTTTCCCTGATTTGTTCGTTGAGATATTGTAATCCAGAGCATCATCAATTATTTGAAAAGCCATACCAAGATTCTTGCCATAATCAATCATTGATGTTCGGTCATCTTCATTGCATGTGGCAAGGATAGCTGCAACATGGCAACCTGCCTCAAAAAGACAAGATGTTTTTCGGTAAATAACTTGAAAATAATTCTCTTCAGTAACTTTTGGATCGTGAATATTGATGAGTTGCATCACTTCACCAGTAGCGATTGTGTTTGTAGCATTAGCAAGAACTTGCATGATTTCCATATCGTTCAATTCAACCATCATTTGGAAAGCCCTTGAATATAAAAAATCACCGATTAACACACTGGCTTGATTTCCAAATATAGTATTTGCTGTATCTTGACCTCTTCTTCTTTTTGAATTATCCACTACATCATCATGTAATAGTGTTGCCGTATGGATAAATTCGATAATTGCTGCCGATGCTATATGTTTATCTTTGTTGTAATCAAGAGCGCGAGCAGCCAATAGAACTATTAGAGGCCTAATTCTTTTTCCACCACTGTTTATAATATATTCAGAAACTTTTGAAATTAATGAAACATCGCTATGAAGGTTTTTACGAATTAAGTTATCAACATCCTTTGAGTCATGTTTGATTATCGATTTTATTTCCTGAAATTTTTGTTCAGTACTCTTTGTTTTTGGGTTGCTCATATAATTTTGATCATGCCTGAAAATCAGGTGATACGCGACAAAATATTATTGAATTTTGATGCTAATTGACGTTTCAAGATAATTATTTATATGGAGTTACGTTGACCTGAGTCACTCGAATCTATACTATTGCCGTTCTTTATTTAATCTAAAACTATTGTAAAATCAATTTTTAATAGCTTTATATTTAAAGTATATGAATTTCAGTAAGTTATAAAGAGTAATTTACTAATGTTGGAGTATTAAAATGTACGCAGTATTTCGTTCGGGTGGCAAACAATATCGTGGCAGTCAAGGCGATAAAATTAAACTGGAAAAGATTAGTGTCGATGAAGGTGCAAGCGTTCAATTTGATCAGGTAATGGCTGTTGGTGAGGGATCAAAGATCAAGATTGGTTCACCATATTTATCGAATGTTTCAGTGACAGCGAAAGTGTTGCGACAAGGAAAAAGTAAGAAAGTACCTGTTGTAAAATTTAAACGTCGTAAGAATTATCTCCGACAAGGATCGCATCGTCAGTTTTTCACTGAAGTAGAAATTGTTTCAATTGGAAAAGAAGGTACTAAGAAAGCAACCACTAAGAAAGTAACTAAGAAAGCGGCCACTAAGAAAGTAACTAAGAAAGCAACCACTAAGAAAGTAACTAAGAAAGCGGCCACTAAGAAAGTAACAAAGAAAAGAACATAAAAATATTTAGGTATCTTTAGACATTTGATACTATTAGCGTCTAATTTGGAGAATTTTTGTGGCACATAAGAAAGCGGGTGGCAGTACTAGAAACGGAAGAGATTCCGAGAGTAAGCGTCTTGGCGTTAAAATATATGGCGGACAAGAAGTTGTGGCGGGCAACATTATTGTTCGTCAACGAGGTACTCGCTTTCACCCAGGAACAAATGTGGGCATTGGAAAGGATCATACTTTATTTGCCAAAACAAACGGACAAGTAAAGTTTCAAAAGAAAGGTTTGAAAAGCAGGCAGTATGTCAATGTAATTTAATCTTTTATGGCTTTTTTGAAGGTTTGCCCCCGCTGTTGCGGGGTTTTTTTTATCTAATTAAATAATTTTAAAATGAAATTCGTAGACGAAGTAAATATCAGTGTTGTTGCAGGCTCAGGAGGAAATGGATGCTTGAGTTTTCGGCGAGAGAAATTTATTGAAAAAGGTGGTCCTGACGGTGGTGACGGCGGCAATGGTGGTAGCGTTTATTTTGTTGCAAGCGACGCAACCAATACATTGGTGGATTTTAGGATTTCAAAAATCTTTCGTGCTGAAAATGGCTCTCCTGGTGCCGGTAAGAATATGACTGGGAAATCAGGGGAAAACTTAGAAATTATTGTTCCAGTTGGAACAATAATTTCAGATATTGATACCAAAGAAATAATTGGTGATTTAGAGCAAGTTGGCAATCAAATTAAAGTAGCTCAAGGAGGAGAAAGCGGCCTAGGGAATACTCGATTTAAGAGCAGTGTTAATAGAGCGCCAAGGAAAATCACTCATGGAAAAGAAGGTGAATCAAGAAATCTTAATCTTGAGCTAAAATTGATAGCAGATGTCGGATTATTAGGTATGCCTAATGCTGGGAAATCCAGCCTCATAAGATCCATGTCTAGCGCTAAACCAAAAGTTGCAGATTACCCATTTACTACCTTGTATCCTAATTTAGGTGTTGTATCAGTAGGCATGTTGCAGAGTTTTGTTATGGCAGATATTCCAGGCTTAATCGAAGGAGCGGCTGAAGGGTCCGGATTGGGCATAAAATTTCTCAAGCATTTACAACGAACCAGAATCTTATTTCACTTGGTTGATATATTGCCGGAAGATGAAGCCATGAAGCCTCAAAAAGTATTTCGTGAGATAGAGCTAGAATTAGAGAAGTTTTCCAGTGAACTAACCAGTAAATCTCGATGGTTGGTAATCAATAAGATAGATTTACTGCCGGAAGATAAATTGAATACGCTTTGTAATAAATTAGTTAAAGACCTTAATTGGGAGGGGCCAGTCTTTCGAGTTAGTGCTATTTCAGGTGAAGGATGTGAAGATCTAGCACAGGCTGTAATACAGGAAATGGAATTAATTAAGCAAGATTAAAGATTAACCTAAATTTTTAATCTTTTTGTTTAATCTGCTTTTGTGACGAGCCGCTTTATTCTTTTTAATGATACCTTTACTAGCCATGCTGTCTATAACCGGAACTGCATCCTTAAAAGCAGCTTGTGCTGCCTTCTTATCATTAATCTCAATATTGCTAACCACATTTTTAATTTTTGTTCTAAGTTTAGAACGAAGATCCATGTTGTGAACACGTGCCTTTTGAGACTGCTTTGCTCTTTTTTGTGCTGATTTTATATTTGCCACTGTATGATTGATCCGTATTTATAATATTAATTTTATTCAAATTGATTTATTAAATCTCTTGAATAGAGCGGCGTATTATTCTTTTATAATACATAATTGTCAATCAGATACCGTAAAAAATAAAAAATATATAAAGTTATTATTGGTAACAGTTAGAATAAAATACATAAAAATGAAAAGTCCTAACGAAAAATCCACTGGCAAATTGTTCAATTCAACTATTGTTGTGAGCTCGATGACTTTTATTTCGAGAGTGTTCGGTATGCTTAGAGATATTATCTTTGCCAGATTTTTTGGAGTATCAATCGTTATGGATGCTTTTATTGTAGCGAATAGAATACCAAATATGCTTAGGCGATTTTTTGCTGAAGGTGCTTTCAACCAAGGGTTTGTGCCAGTTCTTTCAGATTACAAAGAGAATCACAGTCACTCAGAAGTAAAATTACTGGTTGATTCTGTTGCCGGTACTTTGGGATTGATTTTGTTTTTAGTCTCGCTCTTAGGGGTTACCTTAGCTCCAATATTAGTTTCAATTGTTGCCCCAGGTTTTGTCATGGAAAATGGACGATTTGATTTGGCTACGCTTATGCTGCGCTTTACTTTTCCTTACTTAATGTTTGTCTCGTTAACAGCTTTTGCAGGTGGAATACTAAATACATATGGACGTTTTGCTGTACCAGCCTTTACACCAGTGATACTGAATGTTGTCCTAATTTTTTCAGTGATCTTTGTATCTCCCATACTAACTAATCCTGGTATGTCTTTAGCATATGCAGTGTTTGTTTCTGGTTTTATTCAATTGCTTTTCCAGATACCTTTTTTATCAAAAATTCATCTAATCCCTAGACCAAGATGGAATTTATATCACAAAGGGTTGAAACGAATTTTAAAATTGATGGCTCCAGCTATATTCGGATCTTCTGTTGCTCAAATTAATATTTTATTGAGTGGGGTAATCGCCTCATTAATTGGGATCGGTAAAATAAGCTTATTGTATTATTCTGACAGAATCATGGAATTACCATTGAGTTTGTTTGGAATTGCTCTGGCTACTGTCACGATGCCATATTTATCTCGTCAATATTCAAATAGATCAATGGAGAAATTCTCTGAGGCAATCGATTGGTCTATGAGGCTTGCTTTTTTACTTTCCTTTCCAGCGGCGATTGGTATTTTTATGCTTGCCGAACCTATCATTGCCGCAATTTATTATGGCGGGGTTTTTGACCAGACTGACGTTCATATGACAGCACTAAGTCTGCGTGCTTTTGCAATTGGCTTAATTGGCTTTTCATTTGTAAAGATTTTATCACCAGCATATTTTGCAAGAGAGGACACAAAAACACCGGTGAAGATTGGGTTACTTTGTTTGGTTGTAAATCTTTGTTTAGGTATATCTCTTGTATATTACCTTGTTAAGATAAATTATGCTGGCACGCATGTTGGACTTGCTTTATCAATATCGATAGCGGCTTTGTTGAATGCTTTATTATTGTACAAAGGACTAAAGAAACAAAAAATTATCAAGAAATCAAAAAATTGGATTAATTTTTTATTAAAAGTATTTGCTGCTAATGTGGTTATGATTCTTTTTTTACATTTCTCAGAACAGCCACTTCTTTGGTGGCTAGATTTGGATTTAATTAATCGTATTTTTTTATTGATGATGATTATATTATTCAGTATGGGTACTTATTTTATTACGTTAATGATTTTCGGTGTGAAATTAAGCGATTTCCGGTTTGAAGAAAAGAAATAATCATGCATCTGGTTAGAAGAATTGACGACTTTCCATACACCCTTGTAGAGCAGGGTAGTATTTTAACAATTGGATCTTTTGATGGATTACATCTGGGTCATCAATATCTTCTGAATCGAATACTGGATGAGTCAAAAGCTTCTGGATTGCCTTCGGTTGTAATGAGTTTTGAGCCAACTCCAGGCGAATTTTTTTCTCATAAAACTCCTCCATCTAGATTAATGCGATTTCGTGAGAAATTTGATGCTTTGAAAGAAGCGGGCATTAATATTTTCTTTTGCCCTAGATTTGATCAAGGAATGCAAAATATTCAGGTAGATGATTTCATTAGAATATTGCTGATACAGAAGCTCAACATAAAATTTTTAGTCATTGGTGACGACTTTCGCTTTGCTCGCAATCGGGAGGGGAGTTTTGATCACCTAAAAAGAGTGCAGAGAATCCTTCAATTCGAATTGCAAAAAATGCGCAGTATCACCAAGGACAATGAACGTGTAAGCAGTACGCTAATTAGGGAGGCATTGCATTCTGGTGATTTAGATAAAGCGACAAATCTACTCGGCAAACCCTATCGCATGTCAGGGCGTATTGTAATAGGAGAAAAATTGGGAAGAAGCCTAGGTTATCCAACTGCGAACGTTAATATTCAACGTTTACAAAGCGCTATAATGGGTATATTTGCAGTAAGGGTTTACGGAGTTACATCCGAGCCACTTGACGCAGTAGCTAGCCTTGGAACAAGGCCTACTTTTTACGAAGGAAAAAAACCATTATTGGAAGTGCATATTTTTGACTTTAATCAAGAGATATACGGGCAATATATTCATGTTGATTTTATCTCTAAGATTCGTGATGAAGCGAAATTTGATAATGCTCAAGATTTAATAATGCAAATGGACAATGATGCCACTAAAGCAAGAAAGATACTGTTAAATAAGAAAAATTAAAGAAAGAATTAATAAAATGTTAAATGAGAAATATTCAAAAGAAATAAGATCATTAATTAAATGGTTCGTGGTTGTAGCTCTTGTCTTTTTCCTCGACCAATGGGTCAAATTTTTGATTGTGGATAATGTTTCTCTTTATGAGAAAGTGTATATAAATTCCTTTATAAATATAACGCATCAGCATAACCTAGGCGCTGCTTTCAGCTTTTTGGCCGATGCAGGAGGTTGGCAAAGATGGTTTCTTTCGATACTGGCCATAGTCGTTTGTTCTTATATAATTTATTGGCTTTATGATTTACGAAAAACAGCTAAATGGTTTCTTCCTTATGGGCTTTCGATGATACTCGGCGGTGCTTTAGGCAATGTCTTTGATCGAGTAAGATTAGGTTATGTTATAGATTATCTGCAAGTCCTGATTTATGGTTGGCCTTTTCCGTCATTCAATGTGGCTGATGCCGCTATTACTGTTGGTGCTATTATGATAATTGTTGATGCAGTTACAGATAAAGACAGTTGAATTTAACCCTATAAATTAATCTTCGATAAGCATACTTAAGTCAATAGCTGTAATATTTTTGGTAATAGCACCAATTGAAACGAAATCAACTCCCGTCGCTGCTGTTTCTTTAACATTATCGATTGTTATGTTTCCGGAAGCTTCAATTAAGGCAGGAGGGTTACCAATTTCTTGATTGATCTTGCAAGTCTCAGAGAGCATTCCAAGAGTAAAATTATCCAAAAGGAGACGATTTGCCCCGGCGCTAATTGCTATTTTAGCTTCGTCTAATGATTCTACTTCTAGTTCAGTTGGAGTATCCGGGTAACGTTTTTTTGATTCCTTAATAAGATATTTGATCCCTTTTGAATTAATAATATGGTTTTCTTTAATCAGTATTGCGTCGTATAAACCAAATCTGTGATTGGTTCCACCTCCACAAGTAACCGCATATTTTTGTGCTAAACGTAATCCGGGGATAGTTTTTCTGGTATCAAGGATTTTACAATTTGTATTTTTTATCTTTTCTACATATTTCTTTGTAGTCGTTGCTGTTGAAGAAATAGTTTGTAGGAAATTCAGGGCGCATCTTTCGCCGCTGAGAATATTATTCTTAGATCCTTTAATTTCTGAAATGATTGAATTTTCTTTTATAGAATCACCATCTTTGTAAAACCAGTTTACTTTTATCTCTGGATCGATCTGTCTATAGAGTTCATCGACCCATGCTTGGCCAGCTAATATCATTTTTTCCCGATTATTGATAACGGCTTTACAATTTAGATCTCCACATAGAGATGCCGTTAAATCACACTGACCAATGTCTTCTTTGATCGCTTTAGAGACTAATTCATTTATTTCTTTTTTTAGATTTTCAGATATATGCATAATTTTTCATAAAATAAGCCCAGTAAAACTGGGCTTATTTTATCTCATTAACAAATAAAGGTTACAAGCGTTACATTATAAAACCATGATGAGCTCCAATCATGCTCATAACCATTGGAATTGACATTAATGTATTTGAACGGGAGGCCAAGAAAGCGATTCTTTTAGCTTTATCTATTTCATCTGCTGTAGCTGCAACCATACCAAGAATCTTCTTTTGATTAGGCCAGATGAACACCCAGACGTTAAATAACATAATTGTTCCCAACCAAGCTCCAATTCCGATAGTAGTTGCATAAATATCATTTGATCGCATACCTAATTCAAATGCATCACCCAATCTGCCAGTCATCCAGAGATATCCAGCTCCTGTTAACCAAGTAAATGCAGCACCCCATCTGAACCACCAGAGCGCTCTAGGGGCAACATATTTAGTAATACCTGCACCACCAGGTCCTCCTTCATCAGTTAATGCCTCACCAAGTGCGGGAACCTGCACAAAGTTAAAGTAATACAAGAGCCCGATCCATATTATGCCGGCTAATACATGCGCCCAAATCATTGCTGATTGGCTTGCAATACCTACCAAATGATTGTCACTCGTTGCCAGTATGAGAATAATCGCTAAAACAAAACCTGAAATTATTGTTCCACGAACAGTTTTTAATGGATTCATATTTATTTCTCTTCTTTTTGTAATTTAAAATATAGTGTTAAACTCAAATGTTATTATAGAGAGTTTAGTAAAAAAAATGGAATTTTTTGCAGAATTTAAATATTAATTCATATTTTTAATAATGGAGTAAGAAATTGGATATAAATGAACGGATAAAGGATCAATTAGAAAATAACCCAGTAATGCTTTATATGAAAGGATCACCAGATTTTCCTCAATGTGGTTTCTCTAGTCAGGCAGTTTCAGCGTTAAAGATGATTGGAAAACCTTTCTCCTATATCAATATATTTGAGGATCCTGAAATTAGAGAAGGTCTGAAGACTTATTCTAATTGGCCAACGTTCCCTCAATTATATGTCAATGGGGACTTGATAGGTGGTTGCGATATTATTATGGAGATGTATGAGACAGGTGAGCTGGCTGAATTGTTGGAAAAAAATTAGATGAAATTTCCCTTAAGTATCTAAGAAACTCTTATATATTGGATTGAATCTGTTCACAATATCACAAAATAGGTCAGCTGTTTTTTCTGCGTCATAAGCGGCACTATGCGCTTTAGATGCGTCCCAATTAAAACCAGCAATCTCAACAGCTTTAGCCAATACCGTATGCCCGTATGCAACACCACATAAAGTAGCCGTATCAAAACACGAGAAAGAATGGAATGGGTTATGTTTTATTGAGCATCTCGCTATTGCTGCATTAATAAAATTTAAGTCAAACGCAGCATTATGACCGACTAAGATTGTTCTTTTGCACTTAAATTCCTTCATAATTTCATGGATTTTGATAAAAATGTCATTCAGTGCTTCTTTCTCATCTATTGCTAGTCTTAATGGGTTACCAGGATCAATCTTATTAATAGCAAGGGATGCAGGGTCAAGATTAGAGCCTTCAAAGGGATTGATATGATGACGTATGGTAGTGCCGCGCATTATAGTGCCATCTTCGTTAAAATCAATCAGTACTGCGGCAATCTCCAATAGTGCATCTTTTTTTGCATTAAATCCTCCTGTTTCTACATCGATCACTACGGGTAAATATCCACGAAATCTATTCGCAAACAAATGAGTATTGTTCATAAGATTCTCATATTATTTTTCATTAAGAATATTTTCGTTAAGAAGGAGATTTAATGAAAAACGTACACCAAAACCGGTGATTTTTGATGGTATGTGTGCAAGTCCACCTTTATTGGTAGCGGCGCTTAAATCAATATGTACCCAAGGAATTGAAGGATCCACAAATTCGTTAAGAAAGCTGGCAGCAAGGATATGATCGCCACCACCACCTGGAGAGCATTGCATAAGGTCAGCTGTTTCACTCTTTAATTTATTTAAAAACTCTTTGCCAATTGGAAATGGCCATACTCTCTCACCACATTTTCTTCCGGATTCTTCTAGTACTTGATGTAATCCTTGGCGATTGGTGAATACACCGCTGTATTGTGTTGTGACAGCGTTCATGCAAGCTCCAGTTAATGTAGCGAAATCCAATATAAAGTTAGGTTTTTCTTGTGAAGCTAAATATAGAGTGTCAGCAAGAACCATTCTTCCTTCTGCATCGGTATGAATCGATTGGATAGTTTTTCCGTTTGCAGCAGTTATAACATCTTGAGATTTATATGCCATGGGACCAGTTCGATTTTCTGTTATGGCTAGCCAGCAATCTACCTCAATTGGAAGATTAAGCTTTGTTATTGCTAGAAGTGTTCCGAGCGCTACTGCACTTCCATTCATATCAATGTGCATATCAAGCATACTATTAAAAGGTTTCAAGTTAGTACCACCGGTATCAAAAATTATGCCTTTGCCAACGAGGCTTAGGGTTTTTGGGTTATTGATACCATTTGGTTTGAGTTTTAATTTGACGATTGCAGCGCTGTCGTCCTCATTGCCTTGAGATACCGCCAAGAAGGCTCCAGCACCCATTTCTTTTAATTCATTGGTGTTTAGAATATTTATATCCCAGTCAAAGTTTTTAGCCATTGACTTTATTAATTCAATATAGTTGTTTGCGTTTAGTTTGTTCGGAGGTAACGCAGTTAACCATCGAGCCAAATTATTTCCTTCTGACTCAGCAATGATTTGATCTAGTGATATTTTTCTTTCTAGCCCAATAATTTTTATTGTTGTAATCTGTTTTTTTGTACGTTTAGTTTTGAACTCGGGCATCAGAAACTTCCTAGCAAGTGCTGCAGCGATAAATTCTTTTGCTATTCTTTCTTGTGATGTTTTATCAAACCCAAGAACCCATATTGCAATACTCCCAGCCTTTTCTTGTGAAACTATTTGGATCATTTTTCGTGCAAATGATAAGCGATCAAATGCTGAAGATTTGCTTTCCAGTTTTCCTAAATGAAGGGAAGTTTGTTTCTTGTTCTTGAGTCTTGTAGAGATAGATGGAGTACCCCCAGTTGATCGTTTCTTGACTAACATCTTTAAATTCTTACCCTGGGGCATAACATTCCATATTGTGGCAGGTATTTTCTTAGGCAGGATAATTAATACTTGGTCGTATTTGTCGAGATCCTCAGTTTTTGGTTTGCCAATTGCTTGGCCAACTTTAGAATTATTTTTGAAATCGATTTGAAGTTCTTCTTTCATTGAACCCTTTCCCCTGGTTAATCTATTAGTTTTTTCTTTGAAGAATATGAAGCCTCATCATTATAAAGTATTTCATTTAAATAATTACTTATGTTTTTATATGAATTAAGAGAAATTGGTTAATTCGGTAAATAAAACTTATAATAGTCTCTAAGCAATCAAAGGTTGCGAGCACTATATGAGTGATTTTAATAGAACTGATGATATAGATCCGATCGAGACTCAAGAATGGCTTGATTCTATCAATTCTGTTATTGAGGCTCATGGTCCTGAGAGAGCGCATTTTATAATTAACCAAATGGTTGATTATGCTCGCCGAAGTGGCACTTATTTACCTTCCGCATACAATACCGCTTATTTAAATACTATTCCTGCCGGATTGGAACCAAACTATCCTGGTGACCGGGCGATTGAAAAAAGAATTGAGGCTTTCATTCGATGGAATGCAATGGCAATGGTTGTGCATGCAAATAAAGAAAGCTCAGAATATGGCGGTCATATATCTACATACGCTTCATCAGCAACTCTTTATGAGGTAGGGTTTAATCATTTTTGGCGCGCACCTTCGATCAAGGATCGTGGTGATATGGTCTACATTCAGGGTCACTCCTCTCCAGGTATATACGCAAGAGCTTTCCTTGAAGGAAGGTTGACCGCAAAACAGCTAAATAACTTCAGGAAAGAAGTGGGAGGTAACGGCTTGTCCTCTTATCCTCACCCATGGCTAATGCCGGATTTTTGGCAATTCCCAACAGTTTCTATGGGGTTGGGCCCTATGATGGCCACATATCAAGCTCGTTTCATGAGATATATGGAACACCGTGGATTGATTGAACCCAATGATAGAAAAGTATGGTGCTTCTTGGGTGACGGGGAAATGGATGAACCTGAATCACTTGGTTCAATCACAATGCCGGTTAGAGAGGGCTTAGATAATTTAATTTTTGTGGTGAATTGCAATCTTCAACGATTGGATGGCCCTGTAAGAGGTAATGGGAAAATCATCCAAGAGTTAGAAGCAGCGTTTGGTGGTGCTGGCTGGAATGTTATTAAATTAATATGGGGTTCGCGCTGGGATCCATTATTGGCTAGAGACAATGACGGCCTTCTTAAACAACTAATGGAGCAATGTGTTGATGGAGAATACCAAAATTTTAAATCCAAGGGCGGCGATTACGTACGGGAACATTTTTTCGGCAAACATCTAGAAACATTGGAGATGGTTTCAAATATGTCAGATCAAGATATATGGCGTTTAAACAGAGGAGGCCACGACGCAAAGAAAGTTTTTGCAGCTTATGATAAAGCCATAAAGCATGAGGGCGGGCCAACAATTATACTGGCAAAGACTGTGAAAGGTTTTGGCTTGGGGTCCGTGGCTGAAGGACAAAATACAGCGCATCAGCAAAAAAAATTAGATATTGACACCTTGAAGGAGTTTAGAGACCGATTCAATATCCCTATAAAAGATAAGGACATAAAAAAGATACCTTATTATAAACCTTTAAAGAAAAGTAAAGAGCACGAATATTTGCATGAACGTAGAAAAGCTCTTGGAGGTTATATGCCTCAAAGGATAACCAAAGCAAAGAATATAAAAACTCCTGCATTGCACGCTTTTCAAAATCAGTTAGATGGAACAAGCAATCGGGAAGCGTCTACTACAATGGCGTTCATAAGGATCTTAACTTCACTTGCCCGTGACAAGGAGATCGGAAAATACATAGTCCCCATTGTGCCTGATGAAGCCAGAACATTTGGTATGGAAGGGATGTTTAGACAGATAGGTATTTATTCTTCTAAAGGGCAGCTCTACACCCCTCAGGATGTTGACCAATTAATGTACTATAAAGAAGACAAGAAGGGACAAATCCTGGAAGAGGGAATTAATGAAGCTGGTGCTTTCTGTTCCTGGTTAGCTGCAGGAACATCATATAGTAATCATGGCAAACAAATGATTCCTTTTTATATTTTCTATTCTATGTTTGGTTTCCAAAGGATTGGTGATTTTTTGTGGGCTGGAGGCGATATGCAATCTCGAGGTTTCTTAATCGGTGCGACTTCCGGCAGAACAACTTTAGCTGGAGAAGGTCTTCAGCATCAAGACGGTCATAGCTTAATAAGTGCAAGCACCATCCCAAATTGTGTTTCATATGACCCAACCTATGCTTATGAATTGGCAGTTATTATTCAGGATGGGTTAAAAAGAATGATAACTAAACAAGAAAATATTTTTTATTATATTACTTGTATGAATGAGAATTATACTCATCCGACTATTCCAAAAGGATGCGAAAATGGAATTCTAAAAGGTATGTATCTGATAAAAGACTCCAAGACCAATGATAATAAATTTAAACTTCAATTAATGGGTTCAGGTGCAATTTTAAGAGAAGTACTGAAGGCCGGGAATATGCTCGAAAAAGATTTTGGTATTGCCTCTGATGTGTGGTCAGTTACTAGCTTTAATGAATTAAGGAGAGATGCGCTTGAAAAAGATCGCTGGAATCAACTTAACCCAGAAAAAAGAAAAAAGAAAAGTTACTTGCAATCTATCTTGAAAGGAAAAAGTGGTCCTTTTGTAGCGGCTACGGATTATATGCAAATAGTTCCAGATCAATTAGAAAGATGGATACCTGGTATCTACAGAACATTAGGCACTGATGGATATGGTAGGAGTGACAGTAGAGATGCACTAAGAGATCATTTTGAAGTTAATTCTAAGTTCATTGTGATAACAGCCCTCAAAGCTTTATTGGATGCAGGTGAAATTGAAAGCAAAACTATCACTAAAGCAATAAAGAAATACAAGATTGATATCAATAAACCCAATCCTGAGAAATTATAAATTTTGTATATGAGAGCAAAATATTGGCCAAATTAATTGACATAAAAATTCCAGATTTAGGAGATTTTGAGAATATTGAGGTTGTTGAGATCTTGGTAAAAAAAGGAGATTCGGTTAATAAGGAAGAGGGTCTTATCACGCTTGAAACCGACAAAGCATCAATGGATGTTCCTTCTCCTGAGAGTGGCACTATAGATTCCATTAGAATTAAAGTTGGGGATCAAGTTAAACAAGGTCATATCATTGGAAAGATAGTTGTTCAAAAGTCGAAGAAAATTGTAGAAAAAGAAGTTAATACCCCAAAAAAGACAGAGAAAAAAGCTACTCCAGTATCAAATAACACATCTATCAGTTCATTGGAACGAGAATCAGAGTCTAATCAACTGTATTCATCTCAATCAACGTCAAGTCAATTATCCCCCATAAACGAAGAAGCATTTTCTTTGGCGCATGCAAGTCCTTCAGTAAGGAAATTTGCCAGAGAATTAGGTGTGAATCTGATTGAAGTAAAAGGTACTGGATCTAAATCACGTATTTTACATGATGATATCAAGGTATATGTTAAGGCTATTTTATCTGGCTCATTGGCATCAAAGAGCGCCTTACCAAAAATAAAAACAGTTGATTATGCAAAATTTGGCGAAATTTCAGTTGAGGAATTGGGCAAAATTCAGAGGATATCAGGTCCTAGATTGCAAGCAAGCTGGGTTAATTTACCTCATGTAACTCAACATGATCTTGCTGATATCACAGAAATGGAATCGGAAAGATTAAGGCAAATATCTTTAAAAAAGAATAAGAATATTAAGATCTCACCATTAGCTTTTATCATTAAGGCTTGCGCTTTAACTTTAGAGGATTTTCCAAAAATAAATGCATCGTTATCTGAAGATGCTTCGTCTTTGGTGTATAAGAAATATCTTAACATTGGATTTGCAGCGGATACTAAAAACGGACTTGTGGTGCCAGTTATTAAAGGCGTCAATCATAAAACCATGATTGAAATAGCGAAAGAATTAATAGATCTTTCCGAATGTGCGAGAAATGGAAATTTATCTGGCGAAGATATGCAAGGTGCAACATTTACTATATCTAGTTTAGGGGGTATTGGGGGTACAGCATTTACACCAATAATTAACGCACCTGAGGTTGCTATTTTGGGGGTTTCACGGTCATCTATGCAGCCGGTATGGTTTAATAAAGAATTCAAACCTCGGCTAATGCTTCCTTTGTCATTCTCTTACGATCACCGAGTGATTGATGGAGCTTATGCGGCTCGATTTACTACGGCGCTTGGAGAACAATTAACTCAAGTAAAAGCGCTGGTTGGAAAAAGGTAAGTTTTGATAAAAAAAAGACATATCAATCACAAAGCTGATCTTGTTGTTCTGGGTGCAGGACCAGGAGGTTATACAGCAGCCTTTAGAGCAGCTGATCTTGGTATGGATGTCACTCTTATAGAAAGGCGGCCTGTTTTGGGAGGAGTATGTCTGAATGCTGGATGCATTCCTTCAAAAGCTTTATTGCATGCTGCTAGGGTTATTGAAGAAGCAAACGCTATGAAGGAACATGGGATAAATTTTTCAAAACCTAGAATTAACTTAAAAAAATTAAAAGGCTGGAAGAATAATATTGTGAGTAAGTTAAACTCAGGATTAGAAGAGTTATCTAAACAAAGAAAAGTAAAGATTTTAAGAGGGACAGGTTTTTTTCAATCATCAAATCGTATTGTGCTTGAAAATAAAGAATCAATCGATTTTGAGAAATGTATCATCGCGGTTGGATCTGAGAATGCCTTATTACCTGGTATGCCTGAGGATGTTCGTATTCTGGATTCAACAAAAGCATTAGATCTTGAAAAGATACCAAAAAGTCTTTTAGTTATTGGTGGTGGGATAATCGGCCTAGAGATGGCATGTGTATATAATGCCTTAGGTTCTAAGGTAACTGTTGCAGAATTAACTGAAACGTTGATGCCTGGGACGGATAAAGACCTAGTGTCAACTTATTCGAGATACATTGGACGACGTTATGATGATATCTTCTTAAACACAAAAGTCAGCAAGATAGAATCAAAAAAATCAGGACTAAAAGTTTTCTTTGAAGGTAAGGAGTGTCCTAGTTCCAAGGTTTTTGACAACATTCTGATTGCCATAGGTAGACAGTCTAATGGAAATAATATTGGTTTAGGAAACGCTGGGGTAAATGTTGATAAGCATGGAATTGTTAATGTTGACAAACAAATGCAAACTAATGTCCCGCATATTTTTGCTATAGGCGATTTAACCGGAGATCCGATGTTAGCTCATAAGGCCACACATCAAGCCAAAGTTGCTGCTGAAGTGATATGTGGCAAGAAAAGTGCTTTTGATGCTAGGGTTATTCCTTCAGTTGCCTATACAGACCCAGAGATTGCTTGGGTTGGTATAACAGAGAGTGAAGCTGATAACTCCAATATTGTTTATGAGAAATCCAAATTTCCTTGGTCCGCCAGTGGGCGTTCACTATCTCTTTCTAGGGATGAAGGATTCACAAAATTATTATTCAACAAAGAAAACGGAAGAGTTATTGGTGGAAAATTAAAAATGATATCAAGCGTTACA
>PVBE012492273.1_pt1 | contig 27868 bp, 10 predicted proteins | sample 1631181 | NCBI WGS metagenome assembly PVBE01 (sample SAMN08397723, study PRJNA350692) | Marine metagenome, whole genome shotgun sequencing project. | isolation source: water | place: Pacific Ocean | collected 2012-04
CACCGAATGTTATTTTAAGCATTGTTCATAATATTTGGTATTAGTTTACAATAATGTTGTTTTAGCTATAATTTTATAATTTTTATAAAATCATGTAATTTAGAATACTAAATTAAATATATTTTTAATTGTCAGGTTTAGAAGCTTGTACATCATAAAAATATTTTTAACTTTATAATTTCTCAAATCCTGCGTGTTATAAAAGCATCATATTTAGCTAGTTTTTAATATGCTTTGGACATCATTAATAGTCAAGATTGCTTTATTCTGATTGGTTTTCATGTTACTTTGAGTTCGTGTGTTTTGTTCCTTTTTTAGTTGGAATTTTACATGCTACTAGCAAAAGAAAATGTATCAGGTAATTGTAGATAAAGAAAATAAAATAACGAACTATATTAATTATAGCAATAAACTGTACAATTGGAAGGCTATATTTAAGGTACTTTGAGAGTAAATTTGTAATATGTTAGTTACTTCCTAGTAAAAATTCATTTTCAAAGTAGTTATAAAATATTACAGTAATTATTTGTTTATAGTTTTGAAGAAAGTAACTAGATGTTGATAAGTATGAATTAAATAAATCAGCTTATGAAACCTTAGCTTTTTACAGTTGGTTTAGTAATGTTAAGTAGCTTTTAAATATTGTCGTGGAATTATAATATATTATCTCTTGAGTAATTGTATCTCTGATATTAATCATCATATAAACATAAAATTGGAAATGCAAAATTTAGTGCTAATTTTTTATTGGAGCAAGATTAATCTAGTTAAGAAGTCAATTCACTGAATTATGAGGAAGACTTAATTTGAAAGAGATATGGTTGGTATTGAAATACCTTTAGCAGTCATGCTTTAAGTAAAAGTGTAGTTGTTGGGGTAGTTAAATTACCGATTCCTGAGTGTGTTGAGTTAAAAAAAAAGAAATGATAGAAAAATGGGGTATTAATATATATTAATTTATCATGATTACAATGGAAATCACGCTGTTGTGTGATGACTGTAGGTATTTTGATTTTTAGAGTTATGTGATATATTAATTCTAGATATTGTTTGAGCAGATTTCGACTAAGCATTGTGTTACTCATGTTCGTTCTGTACCGCAACATGAGTGTTTAAGTAAAATTATGTAATTATAATTTTGACTAATTTAGTTGGTGAGGTATATTAATGCTAAAAATAAAATGCTTTGATTTATGATGTTTGTTGAAATATTTGTGATATACTGTATGAATCATAACCACCATTGACAGATATGTAATAATACTTCTTAATATTTCCAATAAATGACAAGTTTGCATTTGTTTTTTATAGGTAGCAACTTTTATTGTAACTTGAATGAGTGTCACGGTTAACAAACAAAATAATTGTTGCTATTCATTACAGATTTTAAAATTTTGATAGTTCAATTGTTTGCTTTGTTATCAATTCTGGTATAGATAGACACGTGTTCGATATGTCTATAAACAGTTAATGTTTGGCAGTATTCAATTATGCAAACGGTTATTTGAATGGTTTAATTACCATTTGTGGAGGTTTAAAATGTTGTGAATGACATGACATGATTAAACAAATTTATAGTAATAATGGATTTTTTTTTTAGAATTATATTACACATATAGCAGTCTATTATTTGTAACGTATTTATTAAATAAATGCAATAGTTTTTTTTTAATTGCAACATCATGATGTACATTTTTTAAAACTAAGGCAATATTTTAACTGAGGTTCTACATATATATGTTATCTACTAACAACTCGTTTTGTTTGTTAAATTTACGTGGATCTGTTGCCTTACAACGATTTGTTTACTAATTCAGTATGTTTGTGGTATGCAAAATAGGTATTTTCATGACCAAGTATATCTTTGTCACAGGGGGAGTTGTCTCATCTTTAGGTAAAGGTATTGCGGCTGCATCTTTGGCGGCTATTTTAGAATCTCGCGATTTAAAAGTAACATTATTAAAATTTGATCCTTATATCAATGTTGATCCAGGTACTATGAATCCTTTTCAACATGGAGAAGTTTTTGTTACTGAAGATGGAGCAGAAACTGATTTGGACTTGGGCCACTATGAACGTTTTATTAACACAAAGATGACTCGCCATAATAATGTTACGACTGGTCAAATTTATGAAAATGTCATCGCTAGAGAACGTAGAGGGGAGTACCTTGGAGCAACAGTTCAGGTGATCCCACATATTACAGATGAGATTAAATCTAGGATTTTAGTTGGAACTAAAGGGTTTGATGTTGCACTTGTTGAAATTGGTGGGACTGTGGGTGATATTGAGTCACATCCTTTTATCGAAGCTATTAGACAGTTTGGAGTTGAAAGAGCTCCTAAAAATACTTTATTTATTCATTTAACTTTGGTTCCTTATATTGCAACAGCGGGTGAGATAAAAACTAAGCCAACTCAACACTCAGTAAAAGAATTGCGCTCTATTGGAATTCAACCTGATATTTTATTATGTAGGTCACAACAACTTTTGTCACAATCTGAACGGCAAAAAATTGCTTTGTTTACCAATGTTCAGGAAAAAGCAGTTATTTCCTGTGTTGATATGTCTACTATCTTTGAAATTCCAGTTTCATTGCATCAGCAAGGTTTAGATAAGATTATTTTGAATAAACTTGGCATTAAGGCAAAGCGAGCAAATTTAAAAAACTGGAAGGAAGTTGTTACAAAGCAAAGAATACCAAGAGCAGGTGTTACGATTGCTATTGTTGGAAAATATACAAATTTATCTGATGCCTATAAATCTCTGAATGAAGCTATTATTCATGCTGGTATTGAAAAATGTATTCAGGTTAAGATTGAGTATGTAGATGCTGAGTTAATTGAATCTAATAATACAGAAATACTAAATAGCGTGGATGGTATTTTAGTACCGGGAGGATTCGGTAGTCGAGGTATAGGTGGAAAAATACAAACTGCAGGTTTTGCAAGAAAGCATAAGGTGCCGTATTTTGGTATTTGCTTGGGAATGCAAGTTGCTATTATTGAATATGCAAGATATCTTGCTAATATGGCAGATGCAAATAGTACAGAATTCGCTCGTACACCATATCCAGTTGTTGGCTTGATTACTGAGTGGTTAACAGATGAAGGGGTACGTGAACAACGCGATGAATCTTCAGATTTAGGTGGAACGATGCGTTTAGGTGCTCAAAAATGCCGCATACTACATGGTAGTTTGGCTATGAAGCTGTATGGGAAATCATTAATTACAGAGCGGCATCGTCATAGGTATGAAGTAAATAATCGACTGATCTCAAAGCTAGAAACAAAGGGTCTTCAAATATCAGGTCGTTCAGTAGATGGTACATTTATTGAAATGATTGAAATACCCAAACATCCTTGGTTTTTAGGTTGTCAGTTTCATCCTGAGTTTAGCACTAGACCAAAAGGTGGACACCCTCTATTTAATGGATTTGTTCAGTCAGCGCTAGATTTTCGATTATCTCAATCACCTAAAAAAACTAATAATGAGGGAAAAATTTGAAAATTTGTGGGTTTGAAATTGGTATAGATAAACCACTATTTGTAATGGCAGGTCCATGTGTTATAGAAAGTGAGCAATTAGCTATGGATATAGCGTTTTATTTACAGCAAATTACTAGTGAATTAGGAATGCCATTTATATATAAATCATCTTTTGATAAAGCTAATAGGACATCTCATTGTAGTTTTAGAGGGCTTGGATTTGAGAAAGGGTTAAAAATTTTAGAAAAAGTAAAGAAAACATTTGATGTTCCTATTGTTACTGATGTGCATGAAGACACTCCAATAGATGATGTTGCCAGTGTTGTTGATATTATACAAACACCTGCTTTTTTATGCAGGCAGACAAATTTTATACAGAAAGTTGCTGTAACTGGGTTACCAATTAATTTAAAAAAGGGCCAATTCCTTTCACCTTGGGAAATGAAACATGTTGTTTTAAAAGCTAGAGAAATGGGCAATGACCAACTGTTGATTTGTGAGCGTGGGACATGTTTTGGTTATCATAATTTAATTTCTGATATGCGAGCACTTGCTATTATGAGAGATACAGCTTGTCCTGTTGTTTTCGATGCAACACATTCAGTTCAGTTGCCTGGTGGACATGGTACTGAATCTGGGGGACAGCGTGAATTTGTACCAATACTTGCACGAGCAGCAGTTGCAGTTGGTGTAGCTGGTATTTTCCTAGAAACTCACCTAGATCCGAATAAAGCTTTGAGTGATGGTCCAAATTCTTGGCCTATGTCTGGTATGAAAGAATTACTTTCAACATTACAAAGAGTAGACGAACTTGTCAAATTTCAATGAATATGACACTGAACTTATCTTAAAATAATGCTAAGAGAATCATGGGGTAGTCGTGTAGGATTTATGTTTGGAGCTATTGGGTCTGCTGTTGGATTAGCTAACATTGTGCTTTTTCCTTATTTGGTAGGTTACTATGGTGGTTCAGCATTTGTCATTACTTATTTAGGTTGTTTACTTCTGGTAGGATTTCCTGTTTTCGTAACAGAAGTGCTTATTGGTAGAAGTACACATCGTAATCCAAAAGGAGCTTTTACTTTATTAGGGAGAAGTTCTTTTTGGTCTGGTGCTGGGATATTATTGATTATAACAGGTGTGATTGTCTGTTCTTTTTATAGTGTACTATCTGGATGGATTTTAGGTTATTTGGTTGAAGCTATTTTAGGACATTTAGCGCATTTTTCAAATACAGCTGAATCAGTTACATTTCATGGGACGTTAACTAAAAACCCGATTTGGGCAGTTGAATATCATGCCTTATTTATATTTGTTTGTGTTGCTGTGCTATATAAAGGAGTGCGTAAAGGATTAGAGCGATTTAATAAAATTTTACTACCATTAATGTTTTTGGTATTATTATATTTGTTGGTAGTCGGTTTGCAATTAGAAAATGCTGGTTTAGGATTGTCATTTTTATTTAAACCTAATTGGTCAACGATAACACCGGCTGTTTTTTGATGGCATTGGGACAGGCTTTTTTTACCTTGAGTGCAGGCCAGGGTACTATGATTACTTATGGCAGTTATTTACCAAGTAATGTTAATCTGTTGAGTAGCTGTTTTCCAATTGTATTAGCGGATATAACTATTTCTATTGTAGCTGCTGTCGCAGTATTTACTATTGTCTTTTCAGTAGGTATAGAGCCGAATGCAGGTATTGGTTTAATTTTTCATATTTTACCAGTTGTTTTTAGTAAATTGCCCAGTGGCTATTGGATTGCTATTGGATTTTTCCTTCTAGTTGCCTTAGCTGCTCTTACCTCAGAAATATCTGCTATGGAGCCTTTTATTGCATATTTAATCGATGAGCGACATTGGAGACGTTCTCATGCGGTTCTTTGTTCTGGCTTAATTGTTTTTATATTGGGAATTCCCAGTGCGTTATCTTATAGTTTATTAAAAGATATTACATGGCATGAGCTACCTATTATAGAGATTGTAGACTTTGTATGTACAGGGATTTTGATCCCATTAGGTGGTTTTTTGACAGTTTTATTAGTAGGCTGGCGTTGGGGAATCAAGAGTGCTTTGGTAGAATTAAATTTTGGTGCACAGAACTTATGTGAAAAACACCCTTTCTTAAAAATATATTTGTCAATTTGTGTCCGTTTTGTTGCACCATTTGCAATTTTAGTAATTCTAATTGAGGCAGTATGTTTTTTTTAAAATTTCTATTTTCTAATTTATGATGTAGTGGATTGTTGTATGTATTTTTGAGTGTGCATAGGAACTTTGGCATAAGGAACCGGAATTTTTGAAAACTAAAGTTTAGTATGCGAATTTAATTTATGTAAATTTGCTCATAGCTTTGAAATTCGGTCGTTACATTTAATCATAAAGTGAGTCATCATTTCATGTAAGTGTTTTCATAGCATGCATATTTGTAAGTAATGGTAAAATAATTATGTTAATGAGTTAGATAAAAGCATCCTCTTTTAAGTAAGCTCACTTATTTCTTTTACTTTTCGTAATTGATTATTAGACATTACAAGAATTGCCGGATAAATTACATCATTTGAATTAAGGCGCTTTCATTGTTCTTTTCATAACTTCATGTATTATATATGTGATAGTATTAAATCATGTATACAGTGAATGTAATCACAGATTTTATTTGATTAATTGCTTAGTTGAACGATATTTATGTTCCTGAATGTTATTTGTATATCATTGTAGTAAAATGTTTTTTAATGAATATTTAATTTGTGATTGTATTTGTTTAAATGTTATTTAAATTTTTATAAAAATAAGGTGATTATTTTTGCTAAATTATTTAGTGGTTTTTAATTTAACTTGTGGTTAATATCAAATTAAATATTATAGTGTCAGAATTGACAGTAACATAATTATGTTATTACTTGTTGTTGATTTTTGAATGTTTTTTAGGAACCTTATAAAAATTGTTGTTTTTTAGAAAGAAGTTAATTTTTTATTGTGTTGATTTGTACATATAAAATCATTATAAAGTAATATGAGATAACGTTAGATTGTATTTAATGGCTATTAAAATTGAAATTACTATAGTTTAGTATAATTTAAGAGTATCATTTAATTTTAAAATAATATGTTGTAATGTTATAATTTTAATAATTTAGTGTATTTTTATGAAGATTAAGGTGATAAACTGATTCTTAAAAAATGTAGTTTGTTATAGTACTATAATGTTTTAAAATATATAGCAGATATTTTTTGACCAACTAGCAGTATAAATAGCACATACAATATTATTACCAATGTATAGAAGTATTGTGGTGGCAGTTGATATATTATATTAAAATTTTGCTAATGTTACTTATAATTGTAGAAGTAGAAATTGTAGAGAAAATAGTAGGTATTAATACATTTATAGCTTTTTAGTTTTAAGTGCGTTTGATTGTAGAAAGAATTTTTATATGGTGCTTAATTAGAGAATTAGGTGAAAATTATAGTGTAAAATCAAGAGAAGAAGGAGTGTGAATTAAGTGGTATTCTTTTGAAGAATATAGGTATAAAAAAAGGATATAAAAGTTGAATGAAATGTAAAAATCCTCTAGTTATCAGGTATGATATATATAGTTACTTCAAAAATTTATTCTGCATTGGAGGTAACATCCGAGTTCTTCAACTGCCATTGAATAATTTATACTTGTCTTGAGTAACATACCGTGCTTTAATAATTTTGTCGTACGATCGTTATAGCGTGAGAGGCAAGCTTTTTGTCCTGCCTTATCAGAGTATGGACATGTAGTAAAATTTATTTAGTCTAAATTATATCTGTAGTTATTTGAAGTCTACTATGGAAGTGCCTTTAATGTTGTAAAAGATAAGTATATTTTAACTTAAGATATCAAATGGTGTAATTGTTTTATTTACGTTGCAATGTGGATGTAGATTTTTTTGAGATAATGCAGTAGGATTAGTTACCTTACTAAGGTAATATATTTTAGTAAAAAAGCTCGTTTTATAGTGCGTGTAATGCCAAAAGCTTGAAAAGCGTAGCAAATACTACTATCTTGAATATCATGGTGTGTGTAATAAAGAGGTAGCCTGCATGAATGATAAAGTAGATGGTGACGATAAAAAAACTGTAAAGATTCTAAATTGTTCTTTTTGTAAAAAGAGTCAAAACGAAGTTAAGAAATTAATAGCAGGGTCTTTAGTTTTCATTTGTGATGAATGTATTGATTTTTGTAACGAAATTATTCGTGTAGAAGTTGATGAAAAACAATTTACTAAATCACTTGAAGATTTACATACCCCTAAAGAAATGTTAGAGATGCTAGATCAATATGTGATTGGACAGAAAAAGGCTAAAAAAATACTATCTGTTGCAGTTTATAATCATTATAAGCGGTGCATATATAGTAATAAAATATCAAAAAGTGAAGATGTTGAGTTAGGAAAAAGTAATATTTTGTTAATTGGACCAACAGGGTGTGGTAAAACACTATTAGCTGAAACCTTAGCTCGTATGTTGAATGTGCCATTTGCGATTGCTGATGCGACAACCTTAACTGAAGCTGGTTATGTTGGTGAAGATGTTGAAAACATCATTCAAAAATTGTTACAAAAATGTAATTATGACGTTGAAAAAGCGCAGTCAGGTATTATTTACATTGATGAAATTGATAAAATTTGTCGTAAGTCAGAAAGTACTTCAATTACTCGAGATGTTTCAGGTGAAGGTGTTCAACAAGCATTATTGAAACTAATAGAAGGAACAGTAGCTTCTGTACCACCATATGGTGGTAGGAAGCATCCACAACAAGAGTTGTTGAAAGTTGATACTACTGGAATTCTTTTTATTTGTGGAGGTGCTTTTGTAGGATTAGATGAGGTGATCCGAGACCGAACAGATAAAAGTTGCATAGGATTTTTTTCGGAAATAGCGAGTAGACAAAGCAAAAAAACTTTTAGTGAAAAGTTGAAGGATGTTCAATCTGATGATTTAATTAAGTTTGGATTTATACCAGAATTTATTGGAAGACTTCCTATTGTTGCGACATTAGAAGAGTTAGATGAGGATGCACTATTTGATATTCTAACTAAACCCAAGAATGCACTCACTAAGCAGTATGTAAAGCTATTTAAAATGGAAAACATTAAAATTGAATTTTTGGAAGATGCATTGCATGCTATTGTTCACAAAGCAGTGCGACGTAAAGCTGGAGCAAGGGGATTACGTGCAATTTGTGAGCATGTTTTACTAGAGATTATGTATAAAATTCCTTCAATGAAAAATATTATAAAGGTTGTTGTTGATGCTTCTGTTATTGATGGGAATTCTGATCCACTTTTTATATTTGAAAATGCGGATAAGAATAATAAAGCTGTCGGTTAATTTACCTAAACATCTTATGTTGTTATTCAGGAGTTGGTTAAATGGACGATATCATTAAGAAATCAGATCTTTCTGATGGTAAAAATGACATGGCATTGTTACCACTTAGGGATGTGGTAATTTACCCTCATATGATTATTCCTTTATTCATTGGCCGTAAAAAATCGATTAAAGCAGTAGAAGCATCATTGGTTGGGAATAAAAAAGTTGTGTTAATCTCTCAAAGAGAGGCACTAAAAAGTAATCCAGGTGAGGTAGATATTTTTACAATAGGTACTATCTCTAGTATTTTACAGATAATAAAGTTAACGGATAGTACAATGAAAGTGTTAATAGGAGGAATTCAACGTGGAAAGATTTTGAAATGGAATTCTACAGAACCTTATTTTATAGTTAATGTTGAAAAAATTGAAACAACGTTACCTGATAAACGTAAAATTAGATTGTTACTTCGTGCTTTGTTATCTAAGTTCGGTCAGTTTTTAAAATTATGTAAGAAAATTCCCTTTGAAATATTGACTGTTTTAGAAGGTATTAAGGATCCTATTCGCTATGTTGATACCATTGCTGCACATATGCCGTTGAAAATTTTTGAAAAACAAAAGATTTTAGAAATTTTAATTTTCGATGAGAGAGTAGAATATTTGATGGAATTGTTGGAATTTGAAATTGCATTATTTAAAATTGAAACTCGTGTAAGAATTAATGTTAAAAAGCAAATGGAAAAAAGTCAGAAGGAATACTATCTGAATGAACAAATAAAAGCTATTAAGAAAGAATTGGGTGATGATGATGATGATGATGATGTTCATGAAATAGAATATTTGATAAAAACAATAGAAAAAGCTGGTATACCGAAGGATGCAAAAGAAAAAGTACTTGCTGAAGTTAATAAAATGAAAATGATGGCACCTATGTCTGCTGAAGCAACTGTGTCTCGTAATTATATAGATTGGATACTTGCTTTACCTTGGAAAAAACGCAGTAGAGTTAAAATTAGTCTTTCGGATGCTGAAATAATTTTAGATCAAGAACATTATGGCCTTGAAAAAGTTAAAGAACGTATTCTTGAATATTTAGCTGTGCAAAAACGTGTAAAAAAAGATAAAGGACCTATATTGTGTTTGGTAGGGCCACCTGGTGTTGGAAAAACTTCATTAGGGAAATCTATTGCACGTGCTATTAAAAGAAAATTTATAATAATGTCGTTAGGTGGTATTCGTGACGAAGCTGAAATCCGAGGACATCGAAAAACGTATATTGGTGCTATGCCAGGTAAAATTGTTCAAAAAATAGCTAAAGTAGGTGTGCGAAATCCTTTGTTCTTATTGGATGAAATAGATAAGATTGCTATGTATTATAGAGGTGATCCGGCTGCTGCATTACTTGAAGTTCTTGATCTAGAACAAAACAGCACTTTTAATGATCATTATCTAGAGATTGATTTTGATTTATCAGATATTATGTTTATAGCGACAGCAAATTCTTTAAATATGCCTGCTCCACTTTTGGATAGAATGGAAATAATTCGTGTTGCAGGATATACAGAGGATGAAAAAATTAATATTGCTACCAATTATCTAATTCATAAACAGTTAAAAAATTCAGGATTAAGGGAAAATGAGCTAAAGATTTTGGAAGAATCGTTATTAGATATCATTCGTTATTATACACGAGAGGCAGGTGTACGAGGTCTAGAACGGAAAATTTCTGAATTGTGTCGAAAAGTGGTTAAGGAATTGCTCTTGGATACAAGTATTAAAAGTTATACGGTGTGTGTAGAGAATTTAGAATATTATCTAGGCGTTAGAAAATACCGATTTGGACAAGTTGAAAAACATGATTTGATTGGACAAGTTATAGGTTTGGCTTGGACAGAGTCTGGAGGTGAATTGCTAACAATTGAAGCAATACATGTACCTGGAAATGGCAAAATCTCTAGAACTGGTCAATTAGGTGATGTAATGCAAGAATCTATTCAAGCTGCGATGACAGTTGTTCGGAGTCGTGCGATTACACTAGGTATTTCTGCAGATTTGTTTGATAAATATGATGTTCATATACATGTACCAGAGGGTGCTACTCCTAAAGATGGGCCGAGTGCAGGTATTGGTATGTGTACTGCTATTGTTTCTATGTTTACTGGTATTGCTGTTCGAAGAAATGTCGCGATGACAGGAGAAATTACCTTACGTGGACAAGTATTACCTATTGGTGGATTAAAGGAAAAATTGCTGGCTGCTAAACGAGGTGGGATTGAAAAAATTATTATTCCAAATGAGAATGCCATTGATTTAAAAGAGATCCCTAAGAATATTTATGAAGGTATGCATATTTATCCTGTGCATTGGATTGACGAAGTTTTTAAGGTAGCTTTATTGAGTGTGCCAGAGCTAAAAAATATTGATCTTACAGGTGGTAAAAAGACAGATATTAATATGGCAGGAGTAGGTTGTAAGTCAAAATGTATAGGAATTTGTCGTTAATGAATTTTAATAGCACACTGAAGTGACGATATTATTTCTTGGCAGAATAATTCTTATGTGCTATTGACATATAGATGTTTTATAAGTATTTATACACGCTTTATTAGTGTGTGTAGTAGCAATTCAGCTTTTGTGCTTAAGAGATAAATAAATATATAGATTTATTTATTATTTATGAAACAGAGTGATAGAATATAGCTTCCGTAAGTAGCAATTGGAAATGATAATTTTGATTGTGAGTAAAGTACGTTTCATGAAGCAATCGTCTTATTTATAGTTCTATAGCAAACAATAGCTAATCAATGCATTAGATTTGTACTGTTAGTATTATTGAAATCTGACTGATGCAATGTGTTATTATTGTGAGTATTAAAACTTTTTATGTTAAAATACGAATGCTAGTTTTGTAGTATGATCAAAATGGGTTTGAATTTTAGATTAGCGCTATTGTCGCTTGACTATTAAAGTTGCGAAAGCTTTGGATATGAAGTGCTAGACTAGTCTTAGATAAAAAGGTTAAGAGGGTGCTTAGCTCAGCTGGGAGAGCATCGCCCTTACAAGGCGAGGGTCGGGGGTTCGATCCCCTCAGCACCCATGACTAAGTTGGTTATAATTAACTACATAGTTTGTGAATTTAGTTTGTTACGTTTTTTTTGTTTATTTTTATATTGTATAATTCTTGTGAGTGTTCCATCTTTAGTTTTTTAAAAGAGGATATAGATAGTTGTATGAACGGGCATTTTTTTGATGAAGTGTTTGTTAATGATAATTTTTGAGGCACAAAGCGTTAATGGTAAAATTGTGTTGTTGTATTAAAGCTATAGCTGTTTGGATTTTTCGAATTAGGTGGAGTATTTGATTTTATTTATTTTTGGACAAATATATGGCCTTTATTTTACCGTACAAAGTGATCTTTAATTCCACCTTTTGTGTGAAAGATTTTAGCCGCGTATCGTGTTAAAATGATCAAAATGTACTTAAATATTTCTATTCAGAGCTTGGTAGTTATAAAAGTAGCAATTCTGCTAGTAATTTATCTATTTTTTTAAAAAATAGATTGTTAAGTTCTTTGGCAATGAATTTAAAAATATTAATAGTAATAAAATGGCAATTTTCCTAGATTAATTGTAAATTGTATCTATATGGTATATAGATAATTATTATACTAAAAGATGGGTATCACGGTTAATAACTAAGTGTAACATTCGTTATCTGTGCCGTTTTAAAAGCTATTATTTATTTATAAGATTTCTCTTGAATACATATTTTAAGCCTGATGCTATCGATCAACATTTGAGTATGTTTACATGCATTATGCATTCTATTGCTGAAATTTCAATAGTTCTGTCTGTTTATAAACTTTTGCATAGTCAAGAATATTAGTATTATGCTATGAGCTTAATAATGGAGGCTAGTAAGTTTTCTTTGATCTGATAATGTTATGTAAAAAGTTGCTTTAACAATCTCGTTGGATTGCTAGTTAGATGTTGAAAATTCTATAGTATTTTGGTTAATTTGCTATTGTGTAGATGCTTTAAATCAATGTTGGCTGTTATTTTTAATTTGTGATGGATGAAAAGAACTTCATAGTTGGATAAATTATGTTTTTATTCTTACTAACAATAGCAATGTGTCTAGATAATCGATATATTCAAAAACGCAATTATAAACCAGTGACATACGAGTAGTAAAAATGGAGATAAAGTTCAGAAATTCAATCATTTATAAAAATATTAAGAAGTATGAAAGGTTATATTAAACTTAAAAATATTTCTATATTAAATAAGTTTTAAAAAGAAAGACAACTGTTGGATTGAATAAAAATTGGATGTCAGTGTAATGTTTTAAATTTTAGTTATAAGTCAGTATTTAGTAATACTAGTAATGTAGATTTGAACCTAGATTTATCTAATATGTTTAATGTTAAATAGCACCCTTGTATTTATTAAAAGCATGTAAGTATGCTTATCATTAATCTATATTTTATAGTATTATAATTTACAACGATGATATTATTTTGTGTATTTTTCATTTATGAGTTTTATTTTTTGAAATAACGATCACTAGCAGCGTACTGTTAAGTATCTACCATTATGTGCTTGGCAAGTGGTCTAACTTACGATCTGTTATTAATATAGATAATATTGAATTGTAATTTTCCTATATTATCCTTTTATGTTGTTAACTCCTTGACTTGAGGAATGAATGATTTTATTTTACTGTTTTTTAAGTTAATAACTTTCCTTGTATACAACTTTACACCCATTGTGATTTTAATAAATGCAGGTATATACGTTGCATACAGGTTTTTACGTAGTTAATGTAAGTTATGTTGAATAAGTGCTAGATGGAAATATCTAATCTGTACTGTCAATATTGACATTAATACACCTTGTCTATAGCTAATTGTAGAATGAAATAAAATCCATTAAATGGTTTTAAATAATGTTATAAAATAAGTAGTGTATTATTTTTCGAGTGATTAATTGTTACAATGTAATAATTGGCAGTAGATTGTTTTCTTGAAAATTAACTTTATGTTGCAAAAATATATGTGCAATATTGTAAGTGTAGTATTATCGTTTTAGTAAGAGGTGAATTAGGTATAACTAGTGGTTGCAGTATCTAGTAACTTAAAATGTACTATCGTATATAAAATGTACGCATTTATGAAAAGAGGAAATATTTTATGATACATGAAATTTATACTAGAACTGATCTTCTTATTTTTAATTTTAACTTAAATAGAATAAGTAATATCTTGTTGAATCACTTAAAATAATTTATATATTAAATTATATGATGTTGCTTAATAACTAATTAAGGGAAGTGGAAAATAAGTTTTTTTAGTGGCAATATAGTTTTTAAAATACGTTACATGACATATTTAATATGTACTGAAAATTTGATTTTATAAATTAGATATTGAAAGGTTGTATTTTAAGGTTACGTGAAATCTTATAAAATTAAATTGATTATTGCATTGTATAAAGATGACATTATATAAGGTGCGTGTATTTATCCGAATCTATTGAAATTTTGTAGTAGTACTATTAGATTTTGGTACATCTATTATATGTCTGGATTACGCTGTAGTTCGCAATCCTCTATCAATGCTAATACATGAAGAATACAATTTTTAGTACCACGAAAATTGTTAAGTTTTAAAATATAAGCTACTGTTACTTTTTTATAAAGTGTAACTGGTATGGGTTCATTATCAGTTTGTCGCATATTGAACCAAATACCTTGATGTAACGTCGTATCGATTTCTAATATTATTTTAGCATGTCTTCCATCACCAATAGTTTGTAAATCTACTAATCGAGCTTTAGCTTGAAAAATCGGAGCTTCAAAGTTACGACCAAATGGTTCTAGTGTTGATAGTGTATTTAACATTTTTAAATTTATACATTTACTCAACAATTCACCATCTGTCCAAATCACAGGCACAAGAACACTATTTTTTAGTTGAATTTTAGTAGCTTGTTCGAATTCATATACAAATACTTGGAAATCTGAGCGTTCTAAAGTAACGCCACCAGCATTTTTATGACCACCGAATGTTTTTAATAAATTAGGTTTTATATCTGCAATAGCTTGTAATGCTTTTTGGACATGAAAATTATCAATCCCTCGTATTGATCCAGTAATAATAGAATGATTTTTGCTCCTAGGTGAAAAAATAGCTGTAGGTTTGCCAAAATAATCTTTGATACGACTTGCAGAGATGCCTTGTACTCCAATATGTCCATCTGATAAAAATATGCTTATAGATAAATTGGAGGTTTTATCCAACCTAGCTGCTTGATGCAGTGCTTGCTTTGTAATATTTCGTTGTATTAACTTGCGCTGCTGATTTAGTTTTTGTAATTGTAAGAGTAAATTTCTAGCTTCTAGTACTGTTTCTGATATTAGAAAATTTACTGATTTAAATGCTGAAGATAGACGTCCATCGCTATTTAAAAGTGGACCAATTTTAAATGCTAAGTCTTCTGAAGTTAGCTTACCATGTAGTAATGGTTTAATTGCTTTCCAGCAAGGCTTAATACCTTCATTAATTTGTTTTAAACCAAAAGTAACAACTATGCGATTATTTAAACTTCTTGCCATATTAACACAATCAGCAATGGTACCAACTGCAACATAATCTAAACTATCTATTAGTTTAGGAGCGTTTTCTGATAGATAATTTTGTTCAATTAAAACTTGTCTAGTTGCTGCCATTAGTAACCAAGCAACCATACATCCGGCAATATATTGGTCATTATAAGTACAGTTATCACGTGTTGGGTTTACACACGCATATGCACTTATAGGATAACTCTCTACTGGGATTTCATGATGATCTGTTATAATTACATTTATATTTGCAGCTTTTAAACGTTTGATCCTAGGCTCATCTGATGAGCCATTATCTGCTGTTATAACTAAACTTGGTTTAGGAACATCCTGTAAAATTCTGTTAGCAACAGATTCGGATAGTCCATACCCTTCTGTTAGTCTATGACCGATATACGATCGTATGTGTGTTTTAGGATGAGAAAAATGTGTTGTTAAATTATGAAAAAAAATGGCATGGCTTGTTTGACCATCACAATCATGATCTGTTTCTAAACCAATATATTCTTGCTTGATAATACTAGTTGCAACCCGTATTGCAGCTTTTTTCATATCTGCCATCTTATAAGGGTGGTCAAGCATGTTTAATTTTTGAATTAAGATGTCTTTTAAATCTGATTTATTTGAAATAGAACGAGAAGCAATAATACGCGCTAAGATAGGGTGTAATCCTTGATTTAAAGCTGATTCCATAACTGTGCTATTAGGAGTGCGTGTTTTTATTGCCGGAATTGGTAGTTCGATGTAGTTTGTCATAAATTATATTAAAATTTAAAAATTTATTTTACGTTGTGTAGAATTTATCATGCGTTTGCTTTAGCTATGCTCTCATAAAATTTGTTAATATGTAAGGCTTGAAGTAAGTTAGGTAATGATTGTAGGATTTAGTTTTTTATAATAACAATGTAGCCATTGTTTAATGTAATATTATGTGATTTTTATTGATTTGATATGCTGTTTTTATTGTAATTTTGATAGTTAATTTAATCTAGTAAAAGGTTGATCGTGAAGGAAATATATAATTTATATTTAAAGGTCTTTCTAATACCTATTCATAGAATTATTGCATAAAAATCAATAAATTTAATACAGATGTTACAAGATTTTCTTATGTATGAAGACTATGCGTATTGTAATAAAAATAATAATATTGGGCTTAATGTAAAAAAAGAAAGGTAATGATTATGAGAGAATTTAATATATTATCAAAAATATTGATAATATATTAAGTATTTGAATTATGGTCTCTTATTTTCTTAAATGTTCTTCATAAGGCTAAATGTATTATAGGTTGTATTGATGAAGAATATAATGATAAAAACCTTTATGCAGGATCTTTTAAATAATCGAATTTTCTGTGTTAGCTTAGGTAGGTTATATGAAAATGTTGAGGAATGATCTGAAAAGTTTTATTTTAGCTAGACATAGGTAATTTTTTTGATTGAAAGTATGGTATTGATTTGTAATATTATAGTTATTATCTAAGTATACGAAAATTGTTAATTTAGTAAATGTGCAATAATTTATAGATTAATTTATAAATCAACTTATTTTGAATGGGAAGATGTTGTGAACTAGGATGTTTTTATGTTGGAAAATTTAAATTGTAAAACATAGTAGATTTTTAAAAATGATAAGTGTAGGAGAAAGCAAAATGTAATGAAAAATAAGTATTAAACGAAATATTTTGTAAAATTGTGCATCAATAGTAAGAATGGGTAAAATTATACCAAGTAATGACATAGTAAGTCGCTTTTATTTTACTCTTTGTAAATAGTAATATTGCTGTCGTATGTACTGTTGATTGATATGATTAAGACAGTGTCTATCAAGATATTTAAAATGATGACGGATGGCTTGTTCGTTATCATCTAATATATAAAAAGGCAGAGTTTAATCAATGTAGGAATAAAATGCTGATGGTCATTAAGTCTTATGTATAGATAAAGTTTGTAAAACTTGTTAACAGAAATACTTTGATTATAAATAATGAGTTTTATATTAACTTTCATGTTTTTTAGGGAGAAAATGGTATTTGTAATATTCTGTAGAGGTGAAGTTTATACATGTAAAATTTGAGTTGAAATTAGCAATTTTGTGTTGGATAAAATAGTAGAGTAGGTTGCAAAAATCTTTAAGAATTAATAGTGCACTCTAAGTTGGTAACTTCAAACGTATACGGGATTTATACAGTAATGTTTCTGAAAATTTAGCAGATAAGACCATCTAATAAATACTGATAGGGATGGGTTACTAAAGGGAAGTGAAATGATGTTGGTTGAAAAGTAATAAGCCAATAGGTTATAGAAGGAGGAAATTCCATGAGGAAATATTGGAATAGAGTAATTTTGACGTACGAGAATGGACTAAATAAATTTTTTAACGAAATAAAGTAGATATTTGTAATACGCTGGTGTGTAGAAATTGTGAAAGGTAAAATGCTTATGTGTAAATGTAGGTTACTGTTCTTTCGTTTTATTGAATAAGAAATAACATCATGATGTTAATTTAAGTATCTAGAATTCAAAAAAAGAAATTTTAAGATTACACTAACGTAGTAGGTTTAAGCTTTATGTCAGTCAGGTATCGTTATCCTAATATAATTATGGTATTGTGTGTGATTTTTGTAACAGATGTCATTTAAGTTGTAGAAATCTTTTAAGTAAGTAAAATGTAGATATTAGCTTTAATATTAAGATCACTATGCAGTAAGATAAATTTTTTTAAGAATAATTTTACCATACCTGCTATTGAGATAGCTAGTAATGTTACTATTATTCCAGCAAGATTTTATCTAATAATGATAATTAACATGGTTTCTAGAGCGTTAAAGTAATTTTACTCAAACATATGGTGTGTTGAGAAGAAATTTGTCAAGTACTGATATGAGAATAAAGACTAATGTTGTTCCAGTATATATGGGTAGTGTTCGTTAAAAGTATGATGATGGTTGCAGTTATTCTAACTATATATGCAACAGGGAAAAAATCAAGAATGTCTTTAACCACCCAATTAAAAAGCTAAACTGTTGTCCGTATGTTTCCATTAAATGAGGGATGCGTGAATGCCTACAATTATGGCTGACTATGTATAAAACCTCATAGGATGGGTATTTAAATGATTTGTATATCCTTGGAAATTTGATTTTAATTTGCTTGGTATAAAAAATTCAATTGATTCAATCAAGTTTTCATAATCATTCAAAGTAAAAGAATATATAATAAAGTTAATATGCTAGATAAAATATTTCACAACATTTTTTTATTTGAATAATTGTTTTAATAGTAAGTTGGGATATATATTCTTGTATAAAAGCTATCAGTGCTACTTTATCTAATGTGATAGTTCACTTAATTTAAGTGAATACTTTTAACTGCATGTAAAACGTGACCTGCGTTATTTGAAGATCTGAGAAGAATTGATATTCGTCGCTGTGTGACTTAGGAAGTAAGGTAGTAAAAGTAAGCAAGCAAAGGGATAAATAAGGTACTAAAAATGGCAGTAATTGCATAGGTGCGTTAATCTTTAATGTTTCAAGTTTTTTGACAATAAGAAAGTGTGGATACGCTAGACTAATGGAAAGATAGTTTGAGTTTACTTAATTTGCACACACGTCCTAACCTCTACCTAAGTGTGATTTAATTGGTGATTTTGATTTTAAATTTACCATAAAAGTTTTGTAGTATAAAACTTTTATTCTTATTGTGGAAGTATTACATTGTTGTTTGTAAAAGGTTCTCTTTATAGGAGTATAAATATACATATTTAATATAACTGACATAAGTTATATTACTAGTTAGGATTTCTTAAATTAGTAGTATATCTGATAATGTAATGAAAATTAAATGCGTACAATTAATTAGCAATGACTTAGTGACGCTTTGTAGCAAAAAAAGTAAAGTTTATTCATGAGAAACTTTTCATAGTAGCTTAATCAAATAGGTGGAAAGAATCGCTCTTCAATTAAATTAATACGTTGCATGTCATATAGAAAATAAAATTTTTTATCATGCTGCAGTTTTGATAGTTATTGTAATAGAAAATTCATTATTAAGTCACTTGTTAGCTATAATTTTGATGTATAAGTAGTGTACATTATGTCATGTAATGGTGTTTAGGCTATAATTAACTAAAAATGTGTGTACATTTTTAGAAGATATTGTAAGTAAGAGAGCTAAAGCAGTTAATGGTGGTTTTTTGGTTAAGAATAATTATATCTTGAGAACAGGATAAACGAAATAAAAAATTCATATGTAAAAAAAGATAAGTAGGATTATGATTTTTAAGATACATACTATATTGGTAAATTACAAGAATTAAAATGTATTTTTCAATATTTCTGGATGGCTATTGTAAGGTTGTTTTTATACCACGTAAAGCAGTATTCATAAACGTATATTTTAAAAAAGTTATAGTGTCTTTTTGGTATTTGATACTAATTATAGTCGTAAGTCCTAGACCGTTTATTGCATGGAATATAGCGCAGGGTGTAATAGTATAATTTAAAAGCTACCTTTGTATTATAAAGATATTTGTTATAGTAAGACTAAAATCTATTTGTCGTAAATTGATGTAATTTATTTAAGAATTTATACACAAAGAAAGAAGTAATTTTGATATTGTTTGCGGTAAGGTTTTGGAAAAATGCTACAAGTATTTAAACTACTTAGTTAGTGTGAAATAGACTTAAAAAATGTTAAATATATTCAGATGCCGCTCATATAAAATGGTAATTCTTTCGCCTTTGATTAATAATTTACATTGTTCTTCGTTGTTACGCGCAGTAAGTATTTGTGTTAATTGATTGTTCGAGTTAATGCCACATCAAAGTTTTAAAATGTGAAGTTTCACTTTCTTCATTATAATATAAAAAATGACAGTTGATATAAATTAAAACAGTGAGTTATAAGCTATCAACTTGATTGTTATAATGATGTTTTCTTAAGCGTCACTTTTGTTACTAACTGGGTCTCTGACGAGATTTTCACAATGGGCATTTTATTTATAAGAAGTTTAAATTATTCATTTGCAATTGGAGTACTCAGATATTGTAATTGAATTACTTCTAATGAGCAAAGTATATTTCGTTTACGTTATCTGGTAAGTGAAGGTATCCTTGTTATAATGTTAAACTAATTTATATTTTGATTGTCCTTTTTGACTATGGTAGTATATATAGATGAAACTCTTTGAGTAATTAGAATTATAAAATATTTATTTTTATAAGCGTTTATAAGCGTATTAATGTTAAGTATAGTAATGGACTTGCAATATTGGCGCATTTTAATTTAATGAATATTAGAATAGCTTTTAAATGATGTGAAGTATTGTGTATTAGGTATTAATTGTAATATACATGCGTTTTAGTATGAAAATTAACTATAAATTTGTCCTTTACTGAAGTCATATAGGAGGTAATTTTGTCTTATTTGATGATGACGCTTATGATACGATAATGTACTTTAGGACATTTAGAAAAATACTGTGATTTGCATTCATCTTAATGGGAATTATAATAATTTTAATTAAGTTTTTTTAAAATCTAGTGCTAATTCGTTAAAATTTTTATTTATGATTAGTATGATAGAACTAGTTGGTTATTACTTTGATGGTAGCTACATAGCTTTGGTAGTGACATTCATGTTAAAGAATTTATCATCGAGCACGATACACAAACGAAAACTGTCTATATAAATGTCGAGTTGACATTTTGTTGTTTTAAAATTGGTATAAACATATATGTAAAAATCTGTATAGATTGAAATTATTATTTAACTCGGTTGAATTATGCCTATTATAGTATTGACGCAAAAAGACATAATCACACAAATTCTGGAAATTAAATTAGTTATAAATAAAGTTGTACTAGTATACTATTATCAAGTTATATTCTAATTTATTCTAAATATTTAGCAATTATTGTATTTTTTTGAATGGATAATATCTTGCATTGTATAAAACCCTGGATTTTTATTCAGTAGCCATTTAGCTGCAATTATCGCACCTTTAGCAAATGCTATTCTACTAGAAGTTCGGTGTGTTATCTCAATTCGCTCACCTTCATGAGTAAAAAGTACAGTATGATCTCCTGTAACATCTCCTGCACGTATACTGTTAAATTGAATACTTTCGTGAGGAAATGCAGAATTTTCAGTTATAACATTTGCTAATTGTAGTGCAGAGCCTGACGGCACATCCTTTTTATGGTAATGATGTACTTCACTTACAGCAATATGCCAATTTAGATCTATAGAATTAGCACATTGTTTAACTAATTGAAAACATAAATTCATACCTAGGCTCATATTTGGCGCGTATAAAATTGGAATATATCTAGCAGCCTTTTGCAAAGTATCTTGTTGTTGTTGAGAAAGCCTAGTAGTACCTATTACGATTGGCTTTAAAAAATCGAGGCATGCTTGAACATAGGTGTTGGTGATCGCTGGTAATGTAAAATCAATTAATATGTCAAAGTTTGTATCAGATTTCAGTATATCTGTTATTTTCACAGATTGCTCTGTCGGGATACCTAATTTAGTAACATACCATTTTAATTGCTTACATCCACTTCGTGCTAAAGCGACAGATAAGGTTGTTTGTTTATCTGCGAATACTGCCTTGGCAATAGTTTGACCCATTCGGCCGGTAATTCCACTAACTGCAATCTGAATCATACGCTACTCATAAATTTTTTAATCGAGATTATCTCATACTTTAAATGAATAGTTGTCCATTGTAAATGGAATCACGTTTCTATCAGTGAAATTGATAAAATGTTTATTTGTAGATAGTTGCTATTATGGAATTTAAGAAAGGTGGAGTTTTAAACATTGAGTGTAAAGCAATAGTAGTTATTATGGACTTTTTATAGTATCTATGCCTTTCTTTTTTATGAAATATTGGGAGCATTTGATATTTAGATATACTTTTTAAATTAGCTTTTTCTATATTAAAATAGAGATGAAAATGTTATCTAAAAACAATGTATCAAATTTTAACATTAATGCTTCTGATTGTATTACTTAGAAATAAGCTAATGTTAGCAAGGACTAGTTAACTTATATTTAGATTATATAAGTTCTTGTTATAAAAGTGCAGGTTCTTTTTTAGAAAGACGAATATGTTACGTATCGTAGAGTAATAACAAAAATTGCAGTAATGGATAAATAAAATTAAAATTTTATTTAGTATTTATTTAACGTACATTATTAGGTGAAAACAGAAATGTTTTTCATTATGAAACCTGTTTTTTCTATAATATTATAGAAGTTAAATTTATTTGGTTTTGATTGATATGGTTATATATATGGTAGATTTTTTTAAAGAGAATTTTTAAGCAATTACCTTTAAAAATTATAAATCTTAAAGCTCAGTTAAAATATGATGTTCAAGTTGTAATGTCATGTGAATTATTTAAATGATGAGAATTGTAGTTTTAATGGATATCATATAAAACTTCATGGGGGAATCTAGTTTGTATGTGTGAGGTTGCAATAGATTGATTTTTTTTGCCAACTTTGAAAAATATTGCAAATACTTTTTATAAAATTAAGGTGAATGAAATTTGTATTTATTTAAAATAGAATGGGCGAAAATAATACGCATAATGTTTTGCAAATTCGTGTGTTAATTTAGAAAAAGATTAAGCTTATATCTAGTAGAAAATTGTTTTGTAGGTTGTTAAAATTTCGGTCAATCTTTTATGCGCAATGGTTGTTTTGATTTTACAATTAGCCTAAAATGATATGAATTTGTGTTATTAAATATATTATTATATATACTGATGTTTATGAATTTTGCTATATAAATTTAAAAATTTGAATATATATTTTAATATAACAATATCTTTCAGAAGGCGGTTCAACACTATTGTTAAATAATACTCAGTTATTTGCATCATACAGTAATGAACGATGTATTTTTTAGTGGGATGTGATTTTATAGTTAGATTTTTAAAAACACTAATTAGTTTGAGACTAATGTACTTTAATGTTATTGCGGTAAATGTACGATGAGTATTATTTTTTATTCGTCATAATATTCTGAATAACTTCTGGATAATAATATTAACAATTATATTTTGTGTGCTTTATATTTATCTTAATGAAGTACGATAGCAATACAAAATGTCTTTTGCTTTGATTGATACTTATTGATGGATGATTGATAAGAACAAGATACCATTGAATTAACAATTTATCTATCATTAAATAATTTATATACTATTATAACTAGGTAGCATATTTTTATTGATATTGATTTAACATTTTCTGTAGTAAGAATTGTTTTTTACAAATGTTTTAGAATATTTGTGTGTGAACTTCATTGAAATATTAAGGCGATATATTTTTAATTGATGTAAAAGTTTTTGATTTTTGAGTGAACATGTCTTTCGTTATTGTGAACTACAATAAATTTAGTATTTGAAATATTATTGTAATTAGCACTGATGTGTCTACTAGTTTGTCTAGTAGTTAATTGGCTGTATTAGTAAAACTATTTGAAGAGTTTATGAATTATTAATGCTTATTTTTATAGTAAATGGAGGAAAAGTAATTTTACTTTCCTGTATGTTTATTACTATATGAATATATATAATTTATAAAGGTCATGATTATTGTACTTTTTAGTGGAAATTTGCCTCTTTGGATAAATGGTATAATTTTTTTAATAGTAATTATGCTTTTTTATTGATATTTTACGATTAGTCAGTACTAAATTAAGATTTAATGTCATTTGTCAATTACTACAAATCTTCATTATTGGCTACAGTATGTATGTTCTTTCTATTTTAAATAATTTCTTATATTTTTAGTTATTTTATAAGAATGCTAGGAGTATATTAAAAAAAATCATATTTGTATTTTAAAAATAAATGAGTCAGGTTAAATTGGAGAAATTAAAATGGTAACTATTATATTATACTTTTTTCTATAATCGTGGAAAGGTGAATATTGATTTTAGTATATATATTTTATTTAATATCAATTTTTTTAAAAAAAATGGAATGATTTCTAATCTGGATATTTTAAAATGTAGTAAAATTTACTATTTCGTTGATCGGTGAAGCGAGTATTGAGAGCAATTGATAATATTAGCTGGAATGTTGATTTACTTTTGTTAACTATGGTATATCGTTAGAAATATATATAAATTACGTGGTTTTATTTTTTAAGTAATTTTAGTGACTAAAAGAACTGTCAGATTACCTAATAGGTTAGTTTGAGAATTTATAACTTTCAATGTTAAATTTGTAGTAATAATTATTGATATTGTTGATTATATTAGTATTTATAGATGATTAAAATTTTTTGGATATCATAGTACTAAGTAATAAATGCTGATAAATATATTCATATGTTAAATAAAGTATTTGTTTTAAGATATTTTTTAGAATTAATGTCATAGAGAGTATGTTAAAAAGTTATATAGTTTAAATAGTATTTTTTGATCCTTTCGTGATACTAATGCTGCATTAGTAGATGACTAAACTATGGATTCTCAAGTGATGACCTTAAAGCCTGGACTTTATTGATAGATATTTAGGAGAGTGTTGTTACCGTATATGTTGATGGTGGTTATATTTCAGATAGTGCTATCAGTAAAAAATAATATGGTTAGATAATTTAATTCCATTGTGCAAATGTAGTTTTAAAACTAAGTATTTTAATGATACAACATTAATGCTTTTAAAAACCATTTTTTGAGTTTAGCAAAACTAGTGCAAAATTACTCAGATTATAATAAAGCTAGAGATGTTATGTTTGACACTAAGTGTTCTTTGGAGAAAATGTACAGTCGAATTTGTTTGCATAAAATGTGTAGGCGAGAATTAACAGACTTATGTGGAATTTTTTGAAAAGCTACAGATATGCTATAATTAGTAAAATTAAAAGTGCTAGTTAATTTGTGAAGTTTTGGTACCTATATAGATTTTAGCTAACAAGGCGCTTAGTGATAGGTAGATAGTTATCTTAATAAACTAAAAATAATGCAAGTATAGAAGTAACAAAGTTATAAGCTGAGTAAACTAGGGTATATTTATGTCAGTGGTATGTATATAAGTCACATGTGTTGTCATTGGTGTGATGTGATTATGGCATGCGTGTGCCTGTTATATTAAATACTCGTTATTATGAAGATGTTTGTGCATAATTTGTGGCATTTGTAATTGGAGAGAGACGAAAATATTTTAAATTGGCGCGCCCGGAAGGATTCGAACCTCCGACCGCCTGGTTCGTAGCCAGGTACTCTAATCCAACTGAGCTACGGGCGCATATAATTTAAAAATACATTTTGGCGGAGAGAGTGGGATTCGAACCCACGATGGAGGTTTTGCCTCCATACTCCCTTAGCAGGGGAGCGCCTTCAGCCACTCGGCCATCTCACCACGCCGGTAGAGTGTAACATATTCAAGCATCAGTTCATAAGGTAGTTCTTGTAAATTAAGCAGAATATTCAGTAGAACAGCTGTTATATTCATTACTACTGTTGTTATCTTCTCAGAAGATAGAGAAAGCATGTTTTCATTTGATTTAATAATTTTGAATTATTGTTTTATTAACTGTTTTTTTTTTGTTCTAATTGTTCTAATTTTTCTTGCTGAATACGTTGATATATTTCTTCACGATGAACTGAAATTTGTTTAGGTGCATTTACACCTATACGAACTTGATTTCCTTTTATACCAAGAACAGTTACGGTTATTTCATCTCCTACCATAAGAGTTTCTCCAACTCGTCTTGTTAAAATGAGCATGTAAATCTCCATTACTCTTTGCAAATTAATTAAAATTGAATTTGTACTATCTCTATTGTTGTAATAGATAAGACATAGTTTATATTCCACACTTTTACCAACTATATGTCAATAATTTTCCTCGACTGGTGTTGTGTTCAATTCAAATGCTTCGTGTAATATTCGTACACCAAGCTCTAAATATTTTTCGTCAACAAGCACTGATACTTTAGTTTCAGAAGTGGAGATTAGTTGTAGATTAATACTTTCTTTACCTAATACTCTAAACATTTTACTTGCAATTCCAGAATGGGAACGCATGCCAACTCCAACTAAGGATAATTTTGCTATCCGATTTTCTGTAATGATTTCTACTGCTTTAAATTCATCAGAAAATCCATGGACGATTTTACTTGCCTGCTCTATGTCCTCACGATGTACTGTGAATGTAAAATCAGTTGTGCCGTTTGCAGCAACATTTTGAATAATCATATCTACTTCAATATGTGCATCACTGATTGGACCTAAAATACGACCAGCAATACCAGGAAAGTCTGGTACACCTTGTATTAGTATTCGCGCCTCGTCTCGATTATATGCTATTCCAGATACAGCTTGGTATTCCATATTTTTATCCTCATATGAAATAAGAGTGCCTGGTCCCTTTTCAAATGCAGATAGCACACGAACTGGTACATTATATCGACCCGCAAATTCTACTGCTCTAATTTGTAGTACCTTTGCACCCAGACTAGAAAGCTCTATCATTTCTTCAAACGTGACGCGTTTCATTCGTCTAGCATGTGGTACAATCCTTGGATCCGCTGTATAAACGCCATCAACATCGGTATAAATTTGGCATTCATCTACCTTTAGAGCGGCTGCCAACGCAACTGCTGTAGTATCTGATCCCCCACGTCCTAAAGTTGTGATGTCCCCATGTTCATCCATACCTTGGAATCCTGCAATTACAACCACTTCACCATTTTCTAAATCTGATAAAATTTTATCTTTATCTATACTAATGATTCGAGCCTTATTATGAACGCTATCGGTTTGAATTTTAACTTGTGCAGCTGTATATGAGCGAGCTGGACAACCTAATTTGATCAACGCAATGCTAAGTAAACCTATAGTAACTTGTTCTCCTGTTGATAGTAAAACATCGAATTCTCTCGGACTTGGCATATTTGTGATTTGGTGAGCTAGTGCTTCTAGCCTATCAGTTTCACCACACATAGCTGAAAGTACAACTATAACTTGATGTCCTGCTCGATGTGAAACAAAGACTTTTTCGGCAACCTCATGAATTTTTTTTAAATTAGCGACAGAAGAGCCACCGAATTTTTGAACAATTAAGCCCATCTTATAACGCCTTAGATATTAACTTTCTATCATAATTCATAATTTACCTTCAACCCAAGAAAAGACAGATTCTAAAGCATCATGCAATTTTTCTGGCTGATTTCCACCAGCTTGAGCTATATCAGCACGTCCACCGCCTTGTCCACCAACCAGTTGAGCAACATAATTTACCAAATCTTTCGCCTTAATTTTACTAATGCAATCATTAGTTACTCCAGAGATCAAGTTAATTTTTTGACCATTTAGTGTAGCTAATACAATCACTGCCGTTCCTAATTGACTCTTGAGTTTATTTATAACATTCCG
>PVBE012623370.1_pt1 | contig 27868 bp, 32 predicted proteins | sample 1631181 | NCBI WGS metagenome assembly PVBE01 (sample SAMN08397723, study PRJNA350692) | Marine metagenome, whole genome shotgun sequencing project. | isolation source: water | place: Pacific Ocean | collected 2012-04
CTTGACCCTAGAATATTTTCTACAAATATTTTGAGATGACCCCGCGTGAAATTTGCCCTCGGCGAGAGGTGAGAAGAGTAATTTAGGTCGGGATATAGGGGTCCCATATGCTGTGCGGGGGTCCCCCCTCGCGAGACCGGGTGGCTACCAAGGGGACCCGACCACCTAACTGGCCACCTAACTAGAAAACATAGATCGGTACGAGGTCGGACAAAGCGGTAATGGGCATCGGGAAGAGCGGAGAATTCAACACTTATCGGGATAATCCGGGACGGGAGAAAACAATAACAAGCGGATTTCGAGACCGCCCCGATCGACCACTCTGGCACCCCTCCATAACCCGGCAAAACGCTCGCCGGGCGGTCCTCAAGGACGGGCGGACATTAGCCCAACGACCCCCGCCCCGCAAGCCGGTGGCGGCGCCCGAGAGAGACCGTCGAGCGTTGACAATGGGGCGATTGGGGGTATAGTGCCGCCTCTTCCATTCGGGCCTCGCGGTCGAGCGCGAGGCCCTCTTGAATTAGGGCTCTTTGACGAGGGCAATGCGGGGCCACCATGTTCGCAGTCATCCGGACCGGCGGGAAACAGTACCGGGTCGCCAAAGACGACATCATCACCGTCGAGAAGCTGCTGGCGATCCGGGCGCCACGGTTGCCATCACCGACGTCTTGATGGTCGGCGCCGACGGCAAAGCACCCAGCGTGGGTACGCCGCGCCTTGATAAGGCCGCCGTCTACGCCGAGGTTATCGAACAGGGCCGCGGCGACAAGATCATCGTGTTTAAGAAACATCGGCGCAAGAAGTACCGCCGCACCCATGGACATCGCCAGGATCAGACGGTGTTGCGCATTACCGACATCAGCCCGACCGGCAGCAAGCCAAAAGCCAAGGCGACGGCGAAAGCCCCGGCAGCGGCTAAACCCAAGACGGCGGCTAAGCCCAAAGCCAAGGCCCCGGCCAAGGCGCCGGCAGCGGCTAAACCCAAGGCGACGGCGAAGCCAAAGGCGGCGGCCAAATCCAAGGCAGCGGCAAAGCCCAAGGCGAAGGCGCCGGCCAAACCCAAGGAGTAGACCGCGATGGCCCACAAGAAAGCAGGCGGCAGCTCACGCAACGGCCGAGATTCGGCGGGACGACGCTTAGGCGTCAAAAAGTACGGTGACGAAAGCGTCGCGCCCGGCAACATCATCGTCCGCCAGCGTGGGACCAAGTTTAATCCCGGCGCCGGCGTCGGCATGGGCAAGGATCACACGCTGTTCGCCCTGGTCAGCGGCCGCGTAACGTTTCGCCGCAAACGAGACGACAAGGTCTTCGTCGCGGTGGAGCCCAACCAGCCGGCCTAGGCCGAATTTCACGCGCGTGGCATGGAACCAGCCCGCACCGCGTCCTTTACGAATGAACACCAGCACCGCTTGCCTCCCTCGTTGACGGAGGGGCGCACGGATCGCGACGGATGAAGTTTCTCGACGAAGCCAAGATTTTCGTCAAAAGCGGTGACGGAGGCGCCGGATCGGTGGCCTTTCACCGCGAGAAGAACATTGCGTTCGGCGGCCCCGACGGCGGCAACGGCGGGCGCGGCGGCGATGTCGTCGCCGAGGTCGTGCCCGATCTCAACACCCTCATCGATTTCCGCTATGCCCAGCACTTCAAGGCTGGCCGCGGACGGCACGGCGCCGGGCGCAACCGAAGCGGCGCCAAGGGGAGCCCCGTCATCATCAAGGTGCCTGTCGGCACACAAATCCTGGACGAGGATCGTGAAACCCTGATCGCCGACATGACCGAGCCCGGCGAGCAGCTGGTGCTGGCCCGAGGCGGCGACGGCGGGTTCGGCAACGCGCATTTCAAGTCATCCACCAACCGCGCGCCCCGGCGCGCCGATCCGGGCTGGCCGGGCGAGGAGCGGTGGCTGTGGCTGCGCCTCAAGCTGATCGCCGACGCCGGACTGATCGGCCTGCCCAACGCCGGCAAGTCGACCTTGCTGGCAGCGGTCTCGCGCGCGCGGCCCAAGATCGCCGACTATCCGTTCACCACGCTTCACCCCAACCTAGGTGTGGTCCGCGTCGACGACGATGCCCTGGTCCTGGCCGACATCCCCGGGCTCATCGAAGGCGCCCATGAGGGTGCCGGGCTGGGGACACGGTTTCTGGGCCATATTGAACGCTGCCGGTTGCTTATCCACCTGGTTGACGGCACGGCGGACGATGTGGTCGAAGCTTATACGACGGTGCGCCGCGAGCTGGTATCTTACGGCGCCGGACTGGAAGGCAAGCCCGAGATCGTCGCCCTCAACAAATGCGACGCGATGACCCGCAAGGCCACCGCCGAAAAGCGCCGCGCCCTGGCGGCGGTGGCGGATGGCCGGGTCCTCACCGTCTCGGGGGTCAGCGGGGACGGCATCCAGGCCCTGCTGCGCCAAGCATACGCCTCCGTTGCGGCGTGCCGCACCGCCGAAAGCCAAGCAGCCGAGGCCACGGCCCCATGAGGGATCGAAAGCCGCGCGTCGGTCTCCTTGGCGGGTCCTTCAATCCAGCCCACCGGGGGCATCTGCATATTTCCCGGTTGGCCCTTGATCGCTTGGCCCTTGATCAGGTGTGGTGGCTGGTCTCACCCCAAAACCCGCTCAAGCCGAGCCACGGCATGGCGCCCCTGGATGAGCGCCTGGCAACGGCACGGAACTTGGCCAACAATTCCAACATTCGGGTCACCGATGTGGAGCGCCATCTCGGCACGCGCTACACCGCAGATACGCTTGATGCCCTTGCCGAAAGCCATCCCGATACGCGATTTGTGTGGATCATGGGGGCCGACAACCTGATCCAGATTCCGCGCTGGAAACGGTGGACCTCGCTGTTCAAAGCGGTCCCCATTGCGGTTTTTGCCCGTCCCTCTTATTCTTTAAGGGCGCTGTCTGGAAGGGCTGCCAAGCGGTTCGCCCGGGCGCGCAAGCTGGAATCCCGCGCCAGCACCCTGGCAATGATGAGGCCACCGGCGTGGGTGTTCTTGCATACGCCGCTGATCGGCACCTCATCGACGCGCATCCGCGACCGCGCCGGGGGCGTCCAGGGAAGCAGGACGGAAAACGGATAGAAGGAGCAAACCATAAGACGCCGAAAAAAAACGCCGCCGGCCGGAGCCGAACTGCTTGGGCTGGTTGAAGCCTCTCTCGATGGCGACAAAGCAGACGATACGGTCGTCATCGAACTCGCCGGCAAGACCGAGATTGCGGATTTCATGGTCGTCGCCAGCGGCACCTCGCAGCGCCACGTCGGCGCCATGGCCGAACACCTTAAGGAAAATCTGAAGGCCGCCGGTCTCGCCGGGGTTTCCAGCGAAGGAGAGACCCATTGCGACTGGGTCCTGATCGATGCCGGCGACGTCGTTGTCCACCTGTTCAAACCCGAGGTGCGAACCTTTTACAATCTGGAGAAACTGTGGGGCATCGCGCCGCCGGCGCCCAGCGTCGTCCAAAAAACCGGACTGATCGCCTGATCCGCACTATCCGGACAGCACGGGGCGTACCTTGCGCCTGACTGTGGTTGCCGTCGGCCGCTTTGGGGCTGGGCGCGGGGCTGCGGAACGCACATTGTTCGACGATTACGTCAAGCGCCTCTCCCAGCCCTTCGAGCTCAAGGAAGTAACCGAAAAGCGCCCGTTGCCGGCGGCGCAGTTGCGGCAACGCGAAGGGACGCTGCTTTTGGCCCGCGTGCCCGAGGGCGCGCAGGTGGTGGCACTGGACGCCGGCGGGCGGGTGCTGAGTAGTGCTGCGCTGGCAAAACGGCTTGGAAAATGGCAAGCCACCGGCATCCGTGATCTGGCCTTCATCATCGGCGGCGCCGAAGGCCTGGACACAGCCGTGCTGGAGCGCGCCGATCTGGTGCTTTCGCTGGGCACCATGACCTGGCCCCATCTTCTTGTGCGCGTGCTGCTGTCCGAGCAGCTCTACCGTGCCCAGTGCATCTTGGCCGGCCATCCCTACCATCGGCGATGAAAAACCACTGGCTATCGCATCGACGCCGATATCTCTTATATTAAGGCCATGTCGAATTCTGAAATGCCGCTGTCCGGCGGTGCCGCCAAGCCGATCGTCCTTTGCATCCTGGACGGCTGGGGCGAGCGCCGGGCACGCGATCACAACGCCATCGCCATCGCCCAGACCCCGACCTGGGATCGATTCCAGGCAACCTGCCCGACGGCTCGGCTTCAGGCCTCGGCCGGCGATGTGGGGTTGCCCGAGGGCCAGATGGGTAATTCCGAGGTCGGCCATATGAATCTGGGCGGCGGGCGCGTCGTCATGCAGGACCTGCCGCGAATCGACGCCGCCATCGCCGACGGATCGCTGGCCCGGCTGCCGGCCCTGACCGACTTCATCACCCGGCTAGCCAGCAATGGCGGCACCTGCCACCTGATGGGGTTGTTGTCTCCGGGCGGCGTGCATTCGCACCAAATCCAGATGGCGGTCCTCGCACGCCTGGTGGGTGAAGCCGGCGTGCGCGTAGCCATTCACGCCTTCCTCGACGGCCGCGACACGCCGCCGGCCAGCGCCGCCGGCACCGTGAGACGCTTCCTCGATGATGTCGCCGACGTCCCCGGCATCTCCATCGCCACCGTCATCGGGCGCTACTACGCAATGGACCGGGACCACCGCTGGGAGCGGGTGGAGAAAGCTTACGCCGCACTTGTCGACGGCCGAGGCGAGGCCGCCGCCGAGGCCATCGGCGCCATCGAGGCGAGCTACGCCTCCGATACCACCGACGAATTCGTGTTGCCGACGGTGATCGGGGATTACGCCGGCATGATGGATGGAGACGGCCTTTTGATGGCCAACTTCCGCGCCGACCGGGCACGCCAGATCCTCGATGCCCTGACCGACGACGTCTTTACCGATTTCGCGCGCCAGCGCAAAGTCGCGTTCGGCCCCCTTCTGGGCATGGTGGAGTATTCCGAATCCCTGGCCCGCACCTTCGCATCGCTGTTCGCGCCCGAACCTCTGGACAATATCCTGGGCGAGGTCGTCGCCGACGCCGGCCTTGGGCAGTTGCGCATTGCCGAGACTGAAAAATACGCCCACGTCACCTTTTTCCTCAACGGCGGACGCGAGGCGGTCTTTCCGGGCGAGGAGCGCATCATGGTGCCCTCGCCCAAGGTCGCCACCTATGACCTTAAACCGGAGATGTCGGCCTTCGAGATGACGGACAAACTGGTCGCTGCCATCGGGGAGCGGCGCTTCCACCTCATTGTCGTCAACTACGCCAACGGCGACATGGTCGGTCATACGGGAAAACTGGACGCCGCGATCAAAGCCGCCGAGGCCGTCGATTCCTGCCTCGGAAGGTTGGAAGAGGCGGCGACAGCGGCCGGCGGGATGCTGCTCGTCACCGCCGACCACGGCAACGCCGAAATGATGGTCGATGACGAGAGCGGCCAGCCCCATACCGCCCATACCCTCAGCCCTGTGCCCCTGGTCCTGGTCAACGGCCCGCCCCGATCCAGACTTGCCGACGGCTGCCTGGCGGATGTGGCGCCGACGGTTCTCCGTCTCATGGGACTTGCCCAGCCCGCCGAAATGACAGGCCGGGCGCTGATCGAAGAGGGCGGCGTCGCTACCGGCGCCGCACAATAAGGTGCGTTACAGCGCTTTTCCCATATCCGTCATTTCTTCGTTCGTGGCGGCGGCCTTCGTGTCGGGTGTTGCAACGACGCAGCCCAGGGCCGCCGAAGGCGTAGACAAGCAGCTCAAGGAAGTGGAGCGCGCCATCAAGGCCGGGCGCAAGACGGGCAAGACCTTGAAGCAAAAAGCTAAAAATCTTGGTGACCAGTTGCGCCGCACCCGCCGCCAATCGGTTGCGACGGCCCGAAGCATTCAAGAGCACGAGTCCGAGGTTTCGCGCCTGGAGGCCGACCTGACCCGGCTCAAACAGAGCGAATTGGAGAAAACGACAGCCCTTGGCCATAGTCGTGAGCAATTTTCACGGGTCCTCATGGCCCTCCAGAAGATTGCCCGCAATCCTCCCGAGGCCATGATCGTCCAGCCCCTGACACCGGCCCAGATGGTACGCAGCGCCATTTTGTTACGCGCCGCCGTGCCCGAGATCGAACAGCGCGCCGGACACCTGCGCCGCGGGCTCCTTCTGCTCGCCCAGACGAGGCGCGAGATGGACGAACGACGGCGCGAATTGGCCGCCGCCACCGGGACACTGGAAGAGCAACGAACGCGCCTCGCGGCTCTTATGAAAAACAAACATACCCTCTATCGCCAGGCCGTCGCCCGCAGTACCGAGGCGGAAGGCCGTGTCAAGACCTTGGCCCGCAAGGCGGGAGACCTGCGCGAGCTGTTGCGGCGCCTGGAAAGCGATCGTCGGGCGCGCGAGAAAGCGGCGCGCGAGGAGGCCGAACGCGAGATGGCGGCACGCCAAAAGGCTGCGCCGCCGAAACCGACCTCGCAAGCGGCTGTTGTGACTAAACAAGCGCCCGAGCACAAGTTGCCACCCATCAGCCAGGCACGGGGGACCCTGCCGTTTCCCGTCGCCGGTCGGGTGGTAGGGCTCTACGGTCAGGCGATGGATACCGGCATGACCCGCAAGGGAATTCTGATCCTGACCCGACCGTCGGCCCAGGTTGTGGCGCCTCACGCTGGCCGGGTAATGTTCGCCGGGCCGTTTCGCGGTTATGGGCGCCTCTTGATCATCGAACACGGCGAGGGATATCATAGTCTCCTCGCCGGACTTGGCCGCATCGACGCAGCCTTGGGACAATCGGTGCTGGCCGGTGAACCAGTAGGTCTCATGGGATCGGCCAGCGGTAACGCGCCGGAGCTCTATGTGGAGTTCAGGCGTAAAGGGCAACCCATCAATCCCCTGCCATGGTTGGCAGCAAAGAAAGGTAAGGTAAGCGGATGAGGTATCGATTATTCATGGCAATCGCCGTGGTGGGCCTGATCCTCTCGCCGCCGGCGAAGGTGGCTTGGGCGGTTGAAAACGGGACCGAAACGTACCGCCTGTTGAATCTGTTGGGTGACGTCTTCGAACGGGTACGCGCGGATTACGTCGAGAGCCCCACCGATCAGGAACTAATCGAGTCGGCCATTACCGGCATGCTGGTTTCCCTGGATCCCCATTCCAGCTATCTCAACGCCAAGAATTTTCGCGAGATGCAGGTGCAGACACGGGGCGAGTTCGGCGGCCTGGGGATTGAGGTCACCATGGAGAACGGCTTGGTCAAGGTTGTCTCGCCCATTGACGACACGCCCGCTTTTCGCGCCGGCCTCGAGCCCGGCGACCTGATCACCCACTTGAACGGCGAACCGGTCCTTGGGCTTGCCCTGTCAGAGGCCGTCGAGAAGATGCGCGGTCCCGTCGGCAGGGATCTCAAGATTACCATCCGGCGCAATGGGCGTGATCCGTTTGAGGTCTCCATCACCCGCGCCGTCATTAAGATCACTTCGGTGCGCTCACGCCTTGAGGGCGAGATCGGATACCTGCGCATCACTTCGTTCAACGAACGCACGGATACGGGCGTTAAGAAAGCGATGGATGCCTTCCACAAGGAATTGGGCGACAAGTTGAGGGGCATCGTTCTTGACCTGCGCAACAATCCCGGCGGCCTTTTGGACCAAGCTATTTCGGTTTCCGACGCATTTCTGGACAAGGGCGAGATTGTCTCTACCCGCGCAAGGCGGAACGAAGACACTCAGCGCTACAATGCCCGCCCCGGCGACTTGGCCAATGGTTTGCCCTTAGTGGTACTGACCAATGGCGGTTCAGCGTCGGCATCCGAAATCGTCGCCGGAGCCCTTCAAGATCACCGCCGGGCCATCATTCTCGGCACCAAGTCATTCGGCAAAGGCTCGGTACAGACCATCATTCCGCTGCCCGGCCACGGCGCTATGCGTCTCACGACGGCGCGTTACTACACACCGTCGGGGCGTTCCATCCAATCGGTCGGTATCGAGCCCGACATTCAGGTCGAGCAGGCGCGCATTGAGGCCATTGAACCAGCGTCCCGGCGCCGCGAATCGGATCTGCGCGGCGCCCTTGAGAACGAAGTGGATAAAGCTACGCCTGAGAAACCCGGCACGGCCGAAGCGGAAGCGCCCGTGAAACCCGAAGACTATCAACTGGCGCGGGCGCTCGACCTTATCAACGGAGTCGCCATGTTCTCCGCGAGACTGGAAGACTAACCGTCAGGTAACGGCGTGAAACTTTTCGGAATCAGCTTCGGCAAGAAAAGCGACGATGACGACGATGATTGGGACGATGAAGACGACGACGAAGTAGATGACGACGACGAAGAGGACCGAATCGCCGGCACGGCAGGGGACGATGATGCGGAGGACGATGTCCCGGCGGACGACGACGCAGAAGTTGATGACGCGGAAGAGACCGCCTCCGAGGACGAGGCGCCGGACGACGCCGATGGGGACATTTCCGAAGACGATTTTATCGACGACGATGACGACGAAGACGACGACGATGAATCCGGGGGCGCCGGCAAGCTCCGGCTAATTGCCATCGGATCGGGCGCCCTCGTATTACTCGCGGCGGCGGGCGGTGGGGCGTGGTGGTTTCTGGGCGGGGATGCCCCCCCCGCAACCAAGTGCCAGGGCCATGTCCGAGGGCCCTCGGGTGGTCATGGACGTACCACCGAAGAGGCGTGCCCCGGGCGGTGGATTGCTGAGCCCACCGGCCAGGACGGCCCTTACGCCGGGCGCGCCTAGCCAAAACCAAGTAGCCACCCAAGGCCCGGCGCCAGCCGGCGGTAGCACCACTCTGGGCGGCTCCGTTGCCCAAGTCGGAGCCGTCGCCGGCGCGGCTCCCGGCACCCTCAATGCCGTGTCATCGTCGATCCGCGAGCCCGGCGCGGGTATCGTTGTTCCCGCGGTTACCCAGGTGGCCTTCGCCGCCATCCCCGCTGCCGTAGCGGGACAGCCCCTGGCCGCCGTTCCCGATCCGGCCCTGATCGAACAAACCGACCAAGGTTCCCTGCCCAAGATCGGCGAGGACGGCCGCATGGCCTGGCAGGTCTACGCCCGCCCCTTCGAAGACAAGGGCCAGCGTCCGCGCATCGTTGTCATCATTGGCGGGCTGGGACTGAGCCGCGCTGCTACGGAGGCCGCGGTGGGACGCCTGCCGGGCGAGGTCACCCTCGCCTTTGATCCCTACGCCAAGGGATTGCAAGACTGGGTTTCCCTAGCCCGGCAAGCGGGGCACGAGGTCCTGCTTATGTTGCCCATGGAGACTGCCGCCTTTCCTCTATACGATCCCGGCCCCCTGGCTCTGCTGACCACCCTGGCGCCAGAGGCCAACCTGGGGCGCCTCACGTTCCTGCTTAGCCGGATATCGGGTTACGTGGGTGTCGTTTCGGCCCACGGATCGAAGTTTACCACCGAGAAGGGACATTTCCTCCCGGTTCTCGAGTTCCTCAACCAACGCGGATTGATGTACGTCGACAACGGGTCGACAAAACAGTCGTTGGCACCCGCCATCGCGTCCGAAATCGGCCTTCCCAGTACGATCAGCAATGTGAACCTGGATTTCAATTTGTCCCGCTCGGCCATCGATTCCCGGCTCGCCAAGCTGGAGGAAACGGCGCGCAAGAATAAGACCGCCGTGGTCATGGCCTCGCCCTATCCGGTGGTTATCGAGCGGCTGGCGGCTTGGATCGGGACCCTGGACAAAAAGGGTCTTGTCGTGGCGCCTGTATCGTCGCTTCCGGTCCCCGCCGCGGCGCCGCCGGCCCCAGCGCCGCCGACCGCTACGAAACCCGCCAAACCGTGATGGCGAAAAAGACTGAAGTCCGCCCCTATCGCCAGGGCGTCGGTGCGATGCTGTTCAACCACCGCGGTGAGGTCTTCGTGGGGCGGCGCATCGACACGCCGGGCCAAGATTGGCAAATGCCTCAAGGTGGTATCGACTCCGGCGAAGCGCCGCGCCACGCCGTCATGAGAGAGTTGGCCGAGGAGACCGGTATCAAAAGCGCCGTGATCGTAGCCGAAAGCGCCGATTGGCTGCGCTATGATCTGCCCCGTGATCTGGCCGCACGAGTGTGGAAGGGACGCTACCGCGGTCAAGAACAGATGTGGTTCGCCCTCAGGTTCACCGGAACCGATGGCGATATCGACCTGAATGTCAGCCGTCACCCCGAGTTCAGCCAATGGAAATGGGTGGCCATCGAACGTTTGCCCGATCTCATTATCGAATTTAAGCGCCGCCTTTACGAAGACATCGTGGCTGAGTTCCACCACTTGGCGGCACCGGGACATATCGACTACTCTTGATCGGATCATGACGGTAGTATGGCGCCCATTCCGTAGGGTGTTTGTACCCCAGAATGCCTTGGAGTTTCCGTTAAAGATCGTTTGTGCCTCATTCCCTTTAGTTTCCCAACTCTCAATCAGGTCGATTTAAAATGGGCTTTGGCGAGGAATTTGCCGTCTTTCTGACCGTCGTCGGCATCGATCTTGTTCTGTCGGGCGACAATGCGATCGTCATCGGGACGGCGGCAGCAGGACTGCCGCCGAAATACCGCCAGCGGGCTATCACCATCGGGATCGTCATCGCGGCGCTGACGCGCATGGTGTTCGCCCTTATCGCATTCTATTTGCTACAAATTGTCGGCTTGCTTCTGATCGGGGGGCTGTTGTTATTTTGGGTCGCGTGGAGCATGTGGCGCGATATCCGCAGTGTGGCAAAATCCGACGCCCCGTCCACGGAAGATGACGCCACACCCAAGATTGAGGCCGAACAATCCTTTCGCCGCGCTTTGCTCATCATTGTCGTCGCCGATGTGTCGATGTCGCTCGACAATGTCTTGGGGGTCGTCGGCGCGGCGCGTGATCATTTCGAGATTCTTGTATTCGGATTAGCGCTGTCGATCGCTCTGATGGGTGTGGCGGCCAATATTATCGTGCGCTTTATGACCCGCTATCCATGGATCATCTATGTGGGCATCGCTCTTATCATCTATGTTGGGATGGATATGACGTGGCGCGGCTTTTTCCAGGTCACCGCAGCATTGGGCTGGTTTGAAGGAAATGTTTGAGGAAATTTCTTGGGCGCCGCAAGGCGGGCCTTGTCACACTGGCTACCATCGGTCATCCTTCGTCGATGCTGGATGAATTTCCCCGCGCCGTACTGGTCACCGGCGCCGCGCTGCGTGTCGGGCGTACCATTGCGCTGAACCTGGCCGCCAGCGGCAGGGCGGTGGCAGTTCATTACAACACCTCGGGCGATGCAGCCGCCGAGGTCGTCGAACATATTTCCGATAACGGTGGCACGGCGGTCGCTGTCCAAGCCGACCTCATGGACGACGCGGCGGCACGCACCGTGATTGCGCGGGCAGTCGAAGGCGTCGGTCCCCTTATCTCTTTGATCAACAACGCCTCGGTTTTCGAAGACGACTCGCCCGAAACAGCCTCGCGGGATATCTGGGACGCCCACATGCAGGTCAACCTGCGCGCTCCGTTCGTCCTCTCACAGGCCTTCGCCGAGCAACTGCCCAGGAGCATCGAGGGCAATATCGTCAACATCATAGACCAACGCGTCCTCAACCTGACAGCCCATTTCACGTCGTATACTCTAAGCAAGTCGGCGCTGTGGACCTTGACCCAGACAATGGCCCTGGCCCTGGCACCGCGTGTCCGTGTCAATGCCATAGGCCCGGGTCCGACGCTACCCAGCCCGCGTCAAACGCAAGAACAGTTCATCCGTCAATGGGCAGCACTGCCTCTGGGACGACCTGCCGAAGTCGAGGAAATAGCGGAAACCGTCCGCTTCATCCTTGATGCACCGGCGATGACCGGACAAATGATCGCCTTGGACTCAGGACAGCACCTTGGCTGGCGGCAAGCCGCCAATCCTGACAAACAAGACGAGTGACCTTCTCTTCTTAGATCGGCGAGCCGACCCCATGACAACCACAAAGTTAAACGTTGTCCATCCTCTGCCCATTGCCGACGCCCACCGGGCGGTACGCCACGTTTTCATCCGCGATCTGGTGTTGGGGTGTTCCATCGGTGTTCATGGGCACGAGCGGCAGGCCGACCAACGAGTCCGCATCAACCTCGACCTCGCCGTCCAAGAAAGCGACATTGGGCTCGACGACAGCCTTGATAACGTCGTTTGCTATGAGGATATCGCGAACACGATCCGCGCTATCGTGGGCCAGGGGCACGTCAATTTGGTGGAGACCCTGGCCGAGAAAATCGCCGCGGCGTGCCTAAAAGATAAGAGTATTCGCTCCCTGCGTGTTCGAGTTGAAAAATTGGACGTCTTCGCTGATGCCGCCAGCGTCGGTGTGGAGATCGAAAGAGTGAACAAAACAGTATAGAAGCCACGCTACACTGGACGGCAACCCCGGTCTTGGAACGGGGAATGCTGGGACCTGCCGGTGGTAAGTTGTGCACAGGCGTCCTTATCTTGAATCAATGCTATATTGTTATTCCGTGAATACTTGCTGCGTCTCACTCAACCACAGAAGATTAAATTTTACGTTTATTTTCTATAAGTTGTAACATTGCCTAATTAATGAGCAATATGAAGAAGGCCATGGTATTTGTAGGATCGGGATGGAAGAGGGGGCATTTTCAACAGATTTATCCACAGATTTCGTGGATACTTTCTTGGCGCCCCCGGAGGCGTTCCGAATTCCGCTTTGAAAACAAGGCGCCACGACGCATATTGACGGTGACCGAGCTTTCCACCACATAGCGACTCATGGGCGATTTACCCAACTCAAAAAGCGAATCGGCTCCCGTTGGCGGGGCAACGGGACCAAAATCGGCGGCCGGCACCCGCTTTGCCGCCGGAGCGGCGGTCATTACATCCACTCTTGCCACAATACCCGGGGGCGCCGGTGTCTATCGGATGATCAACCGCGCCGGCGACGTCCTCTATGTGGGCAAGGCAAAAAGCCTCAAGAAGCGCGTCTCCAGCTACACCAATCTGTCCCGGCTTTCCATTCGCCTCGGGCGCATGGTCGCCGAGACGGCGTCGATGGAGTTCGTCACTACCCATACCGAGGCCGAAGCCCTGCTGTTGGAAGCCAACCTGATAAAGCGCTTTCAGCCGCGCTATAATATTCTACTGCGTGACGATAAATCGTTTCCGTCGATCCTTCTCACCCGCGATCATCTTTATCCGCGGGTCCTCAAGCATCGCGGGGCACGCCGCCGCAAGGGCGAGTACTTCGGCCCCTTCGCCTCGGTCTGGGCGGTCAATGAAACCCTGACCATCCTGCAACGCGCCTTTCTTCTTCGCTCGTGCTCGGACTCGATCTTCGCTGGGCGCACCCGGCCGTGCCTTCTTTACCAAATCAAACGCTGCAGTGCGCCCTGCGTCGGGCGTATCGAAGACAGCGATTACGCCGCCCTGGTCGATCAGGCACGCGCCTTCCTTGTCGGCGGCAGCCAAGACATCCAGCGCCGACTGGCACAGCGCATGGAGGACGCCAGCCAGGCCCTGGCCTTTGAACAGGCGGCCCAATACCGCGATCGCATCCGCGCCCTGAGCCGCATCCAGGCCCATCAGGACATCAACCTTCACGGCATCGGTACGGCGGACGTTATCGCCGCCCATCAGGACGGTGGTCAGACCTGCATTCAGGTTTTCTTCTTCCGCTCGGGCCGCAACTATGGCAACCGCGCCTATTATCCAAGCCACACCCGCGACGACGACGCGGCCAAGGTCCTGGCGGCCTTCATCGGTCAGTTCTACGACGCCATGCCGCCGCCGCGCCTGGTATTGCTGAGCCACGCCGTGCAAGACCAGGCGCTGGTTGCCGAGGCCCTGGGCGTGCGGGCCGGGCGCAAGGTCGCCGTCAGCACGCCCAAGCGCGGGGACAAGCGCAACCTGGTCGCCCATGCCCTGGTCAACGCCCGCGAGGCCTTGGGCCGACGCATGGCGCAAAGTGCCTCCCAGCGCCGTCTCCTTGACGGCCTTGTGCGGATCCTCGACCTGGAAGCCGCCCCCGAACGCATTGAAGTCTATGACAACAGCCACATTTCCGGAGCCCAAGCGGTTGGCGCAATGATCGTCGCCGGCGCCGAAGGCTTTATCAAAGGCGCCTATCGTAAATTCAACATCGGCGGTGGGTCCGGGCGCGGCCATTCCGAGATGCCGTCCGGCGGCGGCGACGATACCGCCATGATGCGCGAGGTGCTGACGAGGCGCTTCACCCGGGCCCTGAAGGAGGACCCGGACCGTGGCCAGTGGCCGGATCTGGTGTTGATTGACGGCGGCGCCGGGCAGCTTGGCGTGGCGATGGAGGTCTTCGCCGAGTTAGGTATCGAAGACGTGGCCGTCGCCGCCATCGCCAAGGGACCCGATCGCAACGCCGGACGCGAGCGCCTGTTCCTTCCCGGCCGCGACCCGTTTACCCTGCCGGCCCGCGACCCCGTCCTCTATTTCCTCCAGCGCTTGCGCGATGAAGCGCACCGCTTCGCCATCGGTGCCCACCGCGCCAAGCGGGCCAAGGGCATGTCGCGCTCGGCCCTTGACGCCGTTCCCGGAATTGGCGCCAAGCGCAAGAAAGCGCTCTTGCACCATTTTGGATCGGCGCCCGCAGTGGCCCAGGCCGGCCGCACCGATCTCGAAGCCGTCGCCGGTGTCTCGACAGCGATGGCCAACAAAATCTATGACTGGTTCCATCCTGATGGGTAGTATGCATTCGTCGGCCCCTCCTTCCGCCGCATAGCGATACGAGCCATGATGAGCAGACTGCCCAATGTCCTGACGCTTTCGCGCATTGCCGCCATTCCCATCGTCGTCGGCCTGCTTTTCATTGGCACCGACGTTGGCAATTGGGCGGCGCTGGGCGTGTATATCTATGCCTGTGTCACTGATTTCCTGGATGGCTATCTGGCCCGTGCGTGGGAGCAACAGTCCAGTCTCGGCCGCTTCTTAGACCCTATTGCCGACAAACTTTTAGTCGCCACCATCATCCTCATCTTGGTCGGCATCGACCGCATCTCCGGCGTCGCCCTTCTCCCGGCGGTGGTCATTCTGTGCCGGGAGATCCTGGTTTCAGGGCTGCGTGAGTTTCTCGCCGAAGTGCGGGTCGGCGTGCCCGTCAACCGGCTGGCAAAATGGAAGACAACGATTCAAATGGTGGCCATCGGCTTTTTAGTAACGGCGGACTCGGGTCCTGATTTCGGGCCGCTTACGACCCTCGAAGTCGGTTTGTATGGATTGTGGGCGGCAGCCCTTTTAACCCTGGTCACGGGCTTCGATTACCTGCTGGCAAGTCTTAAACACATTAACCGCGCTGACACCCTGTAGGTGCCCAAACAATGAAAGTATTCGGACTCATAGGGTGGAGCAACGCCGGCAAGACGACGCTCATGATCAATCTGCTGCCTGAACTGATCGGCCGCGGCATCAAGGTGTCGACCATGAAACACGGCCACCACGACTTCGAAATCGACAAGGCGGGCAAGGATTCATACCGTCACCGCGAAGCCGGCGCCACCGAGGTTCTGCTCACCTCGGCCAGCCGATGGGCCTTGATGCACGAACTTCGCGGGGCGCCCGAGCGATCCATAGAGAACCTGATCAGCCACATGACCCCGGTCGATCTTCTGCTCATCGAAGGGTTCAAGACCCACCGCCACGTCAAGTTGGAGATTCACCGTCCCGCCGAGGGCAAGCCGCTCATCTGCCGCGACGATCCGGACGTGGTAGCGGTGGCCAGCGACCAATCTTTGCCCGATGTCGATCTCCCGGTGCTTGACCTCAACGACATCCCGGCCATCGCCGATTTCATTCTTTCCCATTGCGAAATCAAAGTGGGTTCGGGGAATGGCGAAGCCTGAACCGAAATCCATTTCGGCGCCCGGCGATCTGATGGCGGTCGATCGTGCCCTCGCTCTGTTGGCCGACCAGGTAACGCCGGCAACCGGCAGCGAAGATGTCCCCCTGCGCCAAGCCCTGGGCCGCATCCTGGCCGAGGACGTCGTCGCTGCCGGCGACGTGCCGGGCCACGATAACGCCGCCGTCGACGGCTATGCCGTCTTTTTCGACGATCTGGCTACCGCCGGCGAGACCCGGCTTCCGGTCACGGCGCGTATCGCCGCTGGGCATCCCTTGGGGCGCACCGCGCGGGCCGGCGAGGCACTACAGGTCTTCACCGGCGCCCCTCTGCCGGCCGGTCCGGATACCGTTTTCATGGTCGAAGACTGCCGGTCCGACGGCGACTACGTGGTCTTGGGTGGCGCAATACGGCGCGGCGCCAACCGTCGTCGGGCGGGTGAGGACATCCGTGCCGGTGCCACCGTGTTGCGCGCCGGGCGGCGCCTTCGTGCCCAAGAGGTCGGACTGGCGGCATCGGTCGGGCGAGCCCGATTGCGGGTCTTTGAGCCCTTGCGCGCGGCGGTGTTTTCGACCGGTGATGAGGTTCGCGACCCGGCGACGGGCAATGGCCTCGCACCGGGATGCATTTACGATTCCAACCGCTACTCGGTCATCGGCCTGTTGGAAGGACTGGGCTGCCAGGTGACCGACCTCGGCATCCTGGAAGACCGCCTGGATGCGGTCAAAGATGCCCTCGCCGAGGCCGCCCGGGAACACCCGCTTTTGATCACCACGGGCGGCGTCTCCATGGGCGAGGAAGACCACGTGCGGGCCGCCGTCGAAGCCCTGGGACGCATCCACTTTTGGCGCCTGGCTGTCAAGCCGGGACGACCGCTGGCCTTCGGTGAGGTGGGCGGAGCCACTTTCCTTGGTTTACCCGGCAATCCGGTAGCGGTGATGGTCACCTTCATGCGCATCGCGCGCCCGGTGATCATATTGCTGTCGGGCGGCTTGGATATCACGCCGCCGCTCTACAAGGTGCGTGCCGGGTTCGATTTTAAGGCTAAGAAAAAAGGCCGGCGCGAGTGGCTGCGTGCCCGATTGATCGCCGATCCCACCGGCCCCATCGCCGAGAAATTCGTCGCCGAGGGTTCCGGCATCCTGACCTCCATGGTGGAGGCGGACGGCCTGGTCGAGCTGACCGAGGACCAAGGTCCGTTGGTCAAGGGCACGATGGTCGATTTCCTGCCTTTCAACGAGGTCACCCGATGAAGATCGTCTATTTTGCCTGGCTGCGCGAGAAGACCGGCTGCGCAGAAGAAGAGGTAAGTCCGCCCGAAAGCGTGACCGATGTGCGGGGCCTGGTCGAATGGCTATGCAGCCGGGGCGACGGTTACGCCGAGGCCTTTGCCGACCTGGGCCCCGTTCGCGTCGCCGTCAATCTCGAATATGTTAAACTGGATCAAGCAGTGGGACCGGATGACGAGGTGGCTTTCTTCCCCCCCGTCACCGGAGGCTAAGGGCACAACGTGATAAGAGTACAGCGCGAGGACTTCGATACGGGTGCCGAGTTGGCGCGCTTGAGCGCCGACAACCTTGGCGTCGGGGGCGTCGCTGCGTTTGTCGGCCTGGTGCGCGACATGGCCGGTGACGAGACGTTGACGGTGATGGAACTTGAGCACTATCCGGGCATGACCGAGAAGGCCCTGGCCGACATCGAGGCCGAGGCCAAGCGGCGCTGGCCCCTGGAGGCAAGCCTCATTATCCACCGCCACGGCACCTTGGAACCCGGTGATCGCATTGTTTTGGTGGCAACGGCTTCGGCCCACCGCCAGGCGGCGTTCGAGGCCTGCCAGTTCCTTGTCGACTGGCTGAAGACCAAGGCGCCGTTCTGGAAGCGCGAAGAAACCGCTGGCGGCCATCGCTGGGTCGATGCGCGCTCGGCCGATGACACACAAGCGGCACGCTGGGAATCCGGCAAGGCAGCCGGCTAAACAACCGCCGGGCGCCAAAGGTAAGCCAGAACATGAGCAAGAAACCGGCCGATCCCCCCAAGGCCTACCGCAACCGCAAGTTCCTTGACAGCTTCGACGCCCGGCCTTTGCGCATCCTGGCTGAATACCAAGAGCCCCAATCTCGCTTTGAGGAAGCGGAAGTAAGCGACACCATCGTCTTCATGGGCTCGGCACGTCTGCTTCCCCTGGACGAGGCGGAGCGCCGGATGGCGAAAGCGAAGCAAAGCGGTGAAGACATTGAGGCTGCCGAGATGGGCCTGGCCATGGCACGCTACTACGAGGACGCCCGCGAGCTGGCCCGGCGCCTCACCGAGTGGTCGAAGACCCTGGAGGGCAACCGGCGCCGTTTCGTTGTCTGCACGGGCGGCGGCCCGGGCGTCATGGAAGCCGCCAACCGCGGGGCTTCGGAGGCGCGCGGCCTGAACGTCGGGCTTGGCATCTCACTGCCCAAGGAGGCCCACGGCAATCCTTACATTACCCACAACCTGTCCTTTGATTTCCACTATTTCTTCATGCGCAAGTTTTGGTTCATCTATCTGGCCAAGGCGATCGTCTTTTTCCCCGGCGGCTTCGGCACCCTCGACGAGCTCTTCGAGACCCTGACCCTGGTGCAAACCGGTAAACTAAAAAAAAGCTGCCCCTGGTGCTCTACGGCACCGACTACTGGGACCGCGTCCTAAACATCGACGCCCTGGTCGAGCACGGCATGATCGGCGCCGAGGACCCGGATCGCATCTTTCGGACAAATTCGATGGACGAGGCCTACCGCTACATCACCGGTGAGCTCTTGGAATACGCCCTCGCCGAACCGGACGGGCGGATGTAAGGGGATCGTCGGCGGCGAAATGAAGGATCGAGGCCCCGGCCTTACGCGGCCGAGGCGGCGCTTTCGGGCTGTTTGCCGACTGCCTTTTCGTAGTCTTCCATCATCGTGCGGGTGACGTCGCCCGGCGTGTAGCGGTGCTCGTCGATCTCGCCGACCGGCGTGACCTCGACCGCCGTGCCGGTGATGAAGACCTCTTTCGCCTGGCCCAGTTCGTCGGGCATGATGACCCGTTCGACGACCTCGATACCGCGTTTGGTTGCCAGGTCGATGACCGTGCGCCGGGTAATGCCGTTGAGAAAGCAATCAGGCGTCGGCGTATGCAGCTTGCCGTCGTCGAAGAGCAAAAAGATGTTGGCCCCCGTCGCCTCGGCGACCTGGCCGCGCCAATCCAGCATCAGGGCATCGTCGTAGCCTTGGCTCTCTACCTCGTGCCTGGACAGCGTGCAGATCATGTAGAGGCCCGCCGCCTTGGCGTGCACCGGCGCCGTCTCGGGCGCCGGGCGGCGCCACGACGACGTCTTGAGCCGGATGCCCTTCATGCGCGCCTCGGGCGAGAAATAGGACGGCCACGGCCAAGTGGCGATGGCAACGTGAATGCGCGTGCTCTGCGCCGAGACGCCCATCATCTCGCTGCCACGCCAGGCCACGGGCCTGACATAGCCGTCGACGATGCCGTTGGCCTTGCAGGTTTCGTTGCACGCGGCGTCGATCTCGGCCACCGAGTAGGGCAGATCAAAGCCCAAGGTTTGGGCCGAAACGGCGAAGCGTTCGGAGTGCTCCGTCAGCTTGAAGATCTTTCCCGCGTAGGCGCGCTCGCCCTCAAATACACAAGATGCGTAGTGCAGCGCATGGCTGAGCACATGAAGCTTGGCGTCACGCCAAGGTCCCAACTCGCCGTTGTACCAGATCAGTCCGTCGCGATCTTCGAATGAAGTGCTGGTCATGAAACAATCTTTCTTAGTTTTGTGGTCTCCCAGAAGGATGTTGCGCTGAGTACCATTTTCGGGCATATATGTCAATAACACTGACATAAAATTCCGACAGGGACCCGCGAGCCCCATGACCCCCTTCAAATCCCGTGTCAATCCTCTGTTTCTGCGCGAGGAAGAGTTGCGCCAAGCGATGGAGCTCTTGTTCTATGCCTATCGCGACTTCACTGCCGAACCCGACGCTATCTTGGCCCGTTATGGGTTTGGCCGCGCCCATCACCGGGTGATCTACTTTGTCGGGCGCAATCGTGATATCGCGGTCAGCGAGCTTCTGGCCATCCTCAAGATCACCAAACAAAGCCTATCACGGGTGCTGAGCCATTTAATGCGCGACGACTTCATCGTCCAAAAACGGGGCAAAGACCGGCGAAGGCGGCTTCTATCGCTCACCCCAAAGGGCACGGATCTGGAGCGTTTGCTCACCGAGCGCCAGAGCGAACGCATCGCCAGGGCCTATCGCGAGGCCGGGGCGGAGGCAGTCGCCGGCTTTCGCACCGTACTCAGGGGCATCATCAACGAAGAAGACCGCCGGCGCGTCGATGACGCCGATTCCGAAACGGATTGAGAAGACCCCGCGCACAGCGGTCACGCAGTTGTGGTAGTCTAAGTGTCCGATCATATGCCCAAGGCGATACGGAGGAGGAGATGGGCGACGACTCCCCCCATGTCCTGGTCGTCGACGACGATGACCGGTTGCGTGAGCTTTTGCGCAAGTATCTGAGTGAGAACGGCTTCCTGGTCTCGACGGCGAGCGACGCCGGGGACGCTCGCGCGCGCCTTGGCGGTCTCGCCTTCGACGTCATCGTCCTCGATCTGATGATGCCAGGCGAAAGCGGTCTCGATTTCGCTCGTTATTTGCGTCGGGAAAGCACGGTTCCTCTGCTCATGCTGACCGCCATGGGCGAGATCGAGGACCGCATTGCCGGTTTCGAGCACGGCGCCGACGACTACCTCACTAAGCCCTTCGAGCCGCGCGAGTTGTTGCTACGCCTGCACGCCATCCTGCGCCGCGTTCCGACGCCGCCGGAGCCACCGGCACGGGTCAACATGGGCGATGTGGCCTTCGACTTGGGACGCCAGCAATTGGACCGTGACGGCGAGCCCATCCACCTGACCTCGGTTGAAACGACGCTCCTCAAGGCCTTGGCGGAGCGTGCGGGAACTGTCCTTAGCCGCGAGGAGCTGATCGCGGCGACCGGCGCCGAGGCCGGCGGGCGTACCGTCGACGTTCAGGTGACACGGCTGCGCCGCAAGATCGAGGCCGATCCCCGCCTGCCCCGTTACTTGCAGACCGTGCGCGGCCGCGGTTACGTTTTGCGCCCTGATTAAGAGTCTATCCAATGACCCGTCAATCCGTGATCAAACGCTTCCTGCCCCGCAGCCTCCTCGGGCGCTCGCTCATGATCATCGTGACGCCGCTGGTGTTGTTGCAGGTGGTGTCGGGCTTCATCTTCTATGAATCTCACTGGGACAAGGTGACTTTGCGGCTGGCCCGCAATCTGGCCGGCGACATTGCCGGCACGATAACGCTTCTGCGTCAAAATCCAGACAACCCGACCCTCGTCTTCGACATGGCGGAAGAGCACATGGAAATGAGGCTGCGCATGAAGAAGGGAGATATCCTCCCCAACACGCCGCCTGACGAAAGCGGACTCATGGAAAAGATGCTGGTACGCGCCATGCGTGAGTATGTCGGCAAACCGTTCCAGATCGACACCCATTCCCTAGACCGCCATGTGGTCATTCGGATTCAGTTGACGGACAGCGTTCTGGAAGTGATCACCACGCGCAAGCGGCTGTTCAGCTCGACCACCTACATCTTCGTCCTGTGGATGGTGGGAACGGCGATGATCCTGTTTGGCGTCGCGGTCATCTTCATGCGCAACCAAGTCAAGCCGATCCGCCGCCTGGCCTTCGCCGCCGATACCTTCGGCAAGGGCCGCGACGCTCCCAGCTTCAAGCCCGAGGGCGCCCAGGAAGTACGCCAGGCGGCAACAGCCTTCATCGCCATGCGCGACCGCATCCAGCGCCAGATCACCCAGCGCACCGAGATGCTGGCCGGTGTCTCCCACGACCTGCGCACGCCGCTGACCCGCATGAAGCTGCAACTCGAGCTGCTTGGTGACCGCGAAGGCGTGGCCGATCTGAAGGACGACGTCGAGGAGATGGAGTACATGCTCGAAGGCTATCTTGCCTTCGCCCGTGGCGAAGGCAGCGAGACGCCGACACCGACCAACCTGACCGCACTTCTGGGCGACGTCGTGGCCCAGGCACGGCGCAAAGGGGGTGATGCCATCGACCTGCACACGGAGGGCGAATTTACGGTGCCGGTCAGGCCGGCCGCCATGAAGCGCTGCGTGACCAACCTTGTCGATAACGCCCTGCGCTACGCCGATCATGTCTCGGTGCGCGCCGGACGGCGCGGTGATGCTGTCGAAATCACCATTGACGACGATGGCCCTGGCATCCCCGAGGATCGACGCGACGACGTCTTCAAGCCATTTTTCCGGCTCGAAAGTTCGCGCAATCCGGTAACCGGCGGCGTCGGCCTGGGGCTGACCATCGCGCGCGATGTCCTGCGCGGCCACGGCGGCGAAATCGAGCTAGGCGATTCACCAAGCGGCGGCTTAAGGGCGCGCCTGCGCCTACCCGTTTAGAGCAAATCCCGAGCGAACGGAATCGTTTGCGATGATGAATTTGCGTAGAATAATTATGTCAGAGCATTCTCCGTGAGCGCGAGCGATCGGAAAATGCTCTAGAAACCTATTCCCAGAGAGGACCGAAATCATGGCGACCCAACACGAAGTCCCATCAACACCGCGGACCATGCACTGGGGTGCCTTCGACGCCAATCTGGCGCCCGTCATAGAAGTCGACTCGGGCGACCGGGTAACGCTCGATTGCCTGTGTGGCGAGCCATCGGTGGTGCCCGAAGGCGGTGACTTCCACATCCTGCCCGAACTCCTGGAGGTTTATCGCGAGGTCGAACGCCCGTTGCCTGGACACCTGATGACGGGGCCGGTGGCGGTCCGGGGCGCCAAGCCGGGCGATGTGCTGGAGATCCGCATCCTCGACGTCGCTTTGCGCCAGGATTGGGGTTATAGCCGCATCCGGCCCCTTGGCGGCACCCTGCCCGACGACTTCGATGTCAATTGGTTAAGACACATCCGCCTTGATGGCGAGCGCATGGTCGGCATCACGCCGTGGGGCATGGAGCTGCCGCTCAAGCCCTTCTTCGGCGTCCTCGGCGTGGCGCCGCCCGAGCATTGGGGCATGATCACGTCGATCATCCCGCGCCAACACGGCGGCAACCTGGACCTCAAGGAGCTGGTCGCTGGGACCACGCTCTATCTGCCGGTATTCAATGAAGGTGCCCTCTTTTCGGCCGGTGACGGACACGCCGCCCAGGGCGACGGCGAGGTCTGCTCGACGGCCATCGAGACCTCGCTGCGCGGCACCTTCGAGCTTCACTTGCGTACCGACATGGCCCTTGACGGGCCACAGGCCGAGACGCCAAGCCACTACATTACCCTTGGCATGGACGTGGACCTGGACAAGGCCGCCCGCCAGGCGCTGCGCGCCATGATTGCCCTTATTCAAGATAAGGCCGGCATCACCCGCGAGGAGGCCTATAGTCTGTGCAGCCTGGCCGCCGACCTGCGCGTCACCCAATTGGTCAACCTGAACAAGGGCATCCACGCCATGCTGCCCAAGTCGCTATTAGGCGGCTGATCGTAATTTTCGGGACCTAAAATACCAGGACACTTGAAATACCTGCTGGCTGATTCCGCCCTTCTGAATTCGTTGGCGGCTCCCTTCGCCGGTGCGGCAGCAGCAAAAAAACATCCTGGCGTAAATTAATAAATAGACATTCTGTCTAATAAGTAGATATAGTACCCGGGCGCCGATGACCGAAGGCAATGCGCATTCGTTGCCAGGACAGTGGAGCACGATGAAACCAAGAACCAAAGAATCGGGACGCCACGTGGGGGCGGTGCTGAAGGCCCTCGACCTCCTGGATTCCTTTCAGACCCAGCCAACCCTCAGTTTGAAGGAACTCATCGATTTGAGCGGCCTCAACCGCAGCCGCGTCATGCGCCTTGCCGGCACCCTGGAGGCGCGCGGCTACTTGAGATTGGAGCCAGTCACCGGCCACTACCGGCTGGGCTCGCGGCTGCTGACGCTGGGTAAGCTCTTCGAGTTGAACAACACCTTTATTTCCCTCGCCCGGCCGGCCTTGAAGCGGCTTGTCCAGAAGACCGGCGAATCGGCCACACTCTACGCCATCGACGGCTACGAGCGCGTGGCTCTGGCCCGCGAGCACGGCACCCACGAGGTGCGATTTTCGGTGACAGAGGGCGGCCGCTCCGAGCTTTATGCCGGCGCCGCCGGCAAGGTCCTTCTTGCCCACGCGCCGCCCGAGGTCGCGGCCGGTGTCCTGAAGGCCGGCGTGATGCGCCGCCTGACCCCCGGCACGGTCGTCGACCCGACCCGTTTGACGGCACAGTTGAAAACCATTCACCGCCAGGGCTGGGCCTTCTCCAAGGGCGACCGGGTGACCGACGCCTGGGGCGTGGCGGCACCCGTCTTCGGCCACGACGGCCGGGCCCGCGCCGCCATCGGCGTCGCCGGGCCCATCAACCGCCTTACCCAACAGATGCGAACGCAAACCGTGGAGGCCGTCACCGAAGTGGCGCAAGACCTCTCGCGGGATCTCGGCTGGTCGCCCGCGAGCGCGGCCTAAATGACGATACTAAGGAGAATGAAATGACCGACGACAAGCAATCCAAGCGGGGCGCCGACCCCTACGCCAGTGGAAAATGGGCCGGCTCCAAGCCCTATATCGTTTCGCGCACTCCCATGAAAGGGCGGGTCGTCGCGGTTCTTACCAGCACCCAGGAAAAGCGCGGCTTGGAACTCATCCACCCCTGGACGCGCTGTATCCGGGCCACCGAAGTTCATGAACTTCAGTTGACCGACGAGGCCGACGCCCGACCCGGCACGACGACCAACCGCTGCGCTGCCATCGCCTTTTTCGAGTTCGAAGAAGGCGGCCTCCTGGTCGGCGGCGACAAGGTGATCATCGCCGGCAAGGAGATCGGAACGCTCGTCGGCTATGACGAGACCCACATGCCCAACCACCTCAATATCCTGCTTTACGGTCCCGAGCGCCGCACCGGCCAGCAGTTCGGCCTCAAGGGCGGCAACACCGTCATCATCGAACCGGGACCGGAAGAAAAGAAAACCATGATCGGGTGAGAGCCCCGGCAATAACCTTAACCTACCCAACCAAAGGAGTTATCGGACATGGCAAAGAAAAATACGGCAAAGAAAAAAGTGGCAAGGAAAAAGAAGCAACGCTGGACCTTCAAGTACGAGATGTACCAGCATCTGGCCGCTACCCAGGCCGAGTTTTACGAAAAAGTGAAGAAGATCCCCAAAGAGGTCGGCCTGCCCGACAAGTTCTTGGGCAAGATCGGCCTGACGGGGACGATCTCCGAGAACCACGGCCTCCTGCGCAAGGAAATCATCAAGACGATGAGCGAAGGGGCGCGTCATGTCACCAATAACTCGGTGCTCGACAAGGAGGTCCGCCACCTGGTCAAACTCCATTACGGCGACGAGTATGATGCGGTCGCCGCAAACACCTGCGAGGCCCTGCTTAACGTCAGCTTCGACGCCCTCTTTTCTCCGCCCTGGGCGGGCCGCGGCGACAGCTACCGGGCGCGCTACATCGCACCTTACGAGAAGCACGCCCATCATCAGGCAGCCTATGGCCGGCCGTTCCCGCCGCGCTTCAAGGACCTGTTCGGCGACCGTGGCGTCTCGGCCGGCGAATTCGGCCAACTGGGCAAACGCCTGACCAACCTGGACACCGTCATCGTTCCCTTGGTCGGCGCCAAATACGACTGCCACGGCATCAAGTACCACCCGTGTACGCTTTTGGGTGGCGTCCAGGCGAAGGAATCGGCCAAATTGATCGCCCAGGCGGCGGCCGACCACGTGGCCTCGTTGAGCGGTTTCACGTCGCTTGGCTACACCCATCCGGGTTACGGCTATGGCCAGCAGGACAAGGAGGGAACTCCTATCTTGCAAAAAGAAATCGCCAAGATCGCCAAGCGTTATAACGTGCCCTATATCCTTGATAACGCCGTCGGTCTGCCCTTTGTCTGCACCGACATCCGCAAGGTCGGCGCCGATGTCTCGCTGTTCAGCATGGACAAGGCCTCGGGCGGCCCGACCTCGGGTCTGGCCATCGGCAGGGAAGAGTACATCGTGCCCATGGCCCGGGCGCTCGGCGTCCACAGCCACAGAAACGGCAGCCCCATGGCACATGGCAAGTCGTCGCACGTCGCCATGGATCCGGGCAAGGAAGCGCTGTTGGGCATGATCGCCACCATGCGGCTCTTGATGGAGCAGGGCGAGGACTACAAGAAGCAGATCGGCCTGTGGTACGACATCGTGATCGATGAGTTCAAGCGCATGGACTCAGGGCTCCTCAAGGACCTAACCTTCGACAAGGACTACAGCGCCAACTGCGTCGCGGTGGACTATGAGCATAGCTGGTCGCACGGCCGGATGGGCATTCCCATCTTCTCGGTCGAGGACCTCTATGCCGGCACCGGGCTGACCATGAACGCCACCCGGGCCATGGGCATCGCACCATGCGTCGCCTATGACGGCAACATCAAGATGTCGCCCGGCCTCGGCACCACCGACGAGAACGGCCAGTTGATGGAAGAGCCGGTACGGCTCATGATCCGCTGCTTCGTGCGCATGATGGAAGTGATGTGTGAGCATGCCGGAATCATGGACCAGTAGAAGAAACGGCGCCAACGCCGGCTGGGACGCAAAGTGATGTCCACCGAACCCTTCGACGCCGCCGTCATCGGCGGCGGCGTCATGGGCTCGGCCACGGCGCTCCGGCTGGCGCAAGGCGGCATGCGCGTCGTCGTGTTCGAACGCCGGGGCTTGTGCATGGAGGCATCGGGCGTCAACGCCGGTTCGTTGTCGCCGATGATCAAGCGCGCCATCCTCATTCCCCACGCCATGCGGGGATATGAGATATGGCAGAACTCAAAGAAACACTTAGGCCTCGATATCCACGCTCACGCCATGGAAGGCCTGATCCTCGCCTACACTAAAGACGAGGCGGAGGAACTCGAGACCATCATGATCGAGCGCCGCGACGCCGGCTGCCCGATAGAGATGATCGGCCCCAACCGGGCAAAGGAGATCGAGCCCGGTCTCTCCGACCAGGTCGTGCTCGCCGCCTATTGTCCCCTTGACGGTCATGGCGACAGCGCGCGCAGCGGGTTGGTCTTCCGCAAGGCCCTGGTTGCCGCCGGGGTCGAGGTACGCGACCACACGCCCGTTGAGAAGGTGGACCGGACGGACGGCGGCTTTGTCATTCATAGCGCGGCGGGGACAACGGAGGCCAAGCGTGTCGTGCTTGCCGGCGGCGCCTGGCTGGGCCGCATGGCGCGTTGGCTCGGCTATCCCCTCGATGTCCGCTACAAGATCAATCAGCTTGTCGTCACCGAGCGTCTGCCGCCCGTGGTGCGCACCGTGCTTGGCGTTTCCAACGGCATGCTGACCCTCAAACAGGCGGAAAACGGTACCGTCGTCATGGGCGGCGGCTGGCAGGGCACGGGCGATCTTGAACAGGGCGGCACCGGCATCGTGTCCGATAGCGTCGCTGGCAACCTGCAACTGGGGCGTTACGTCATTCCGGCGCTTATCGGGGCGCGTTTGGTACGCTCTTGGCTCGGCATGGAAGCCCTGATGCCCGACTACAATCCGGTCATCGGTCCAATTCCGGGGGTCGAGGACGCCTTTATCATCGGCGCCGTGCGCGGCGGCTGGGAGATCGGCCCGTGCCTGGGCCAGCTTCTCGGCGACCTGATATTGGACCGCGAGCCCGACTTGCCGCTTTTCGACCCGCCCACATATGAAGACGGGGACACCACCGCCGTTGCCGGCTACGGCCTCTAAAAATTTTATTCCTCTTGCCGACGCACCCGTGACGGGTGACTTACGTTCTCGGGCGGCAGGATCTTGGCCGCCAATTTGGCCACCGGCGAGTCCCAGATTTCTTCGTAAGTAAGATCCGAGGTGAGATCGTCGAGGGCGACCGGCCGTATGGGCACCCGCGCTGTCCATGAGCCCGCCTTCTCGCGCCCGCCGACCTTATCGGCCACCAGGCGCGCCGTCGTATCGCCGCACATCCGACCCTGGCACGGGCCCATGCCGCAGCGC
>PVBE010526780.1_pt1 | contig 27867 bp, 19 predicted proteins | sample 1631181 | NCBI WGS metagenome assembly PVBE01 (sample SAMN08397723, study PRJNA350692) | Marine metagenome, whole genome shotgun sequencing project. | isolation source: water | place: Pacific Ocean | collected 2012-04
ATCGCGACCCGGCCGCCGCCCTGGCCGCCGGTCATCCGGCCATTCCGGCCCCGCCGACGTTCGCAACGTGCCGCCGGGGCAGCGACGACGTGCGGGACGGCCTGGACATGGACTGGTCCCGCATCCTGCATGGCGGCGAGGAGCTCACGCTGCACCGGCCGCTGTACGTGGGCGACACGATCCATGTCGGCCAGCGGGTCGCGGACGTGTTCACCAAGGAGGGGCGCTCCGGCGGCGTGATGGACTTCCTGGTCCTCGAGGTGGTCGCCAAGGACGACGCCGGCGCCGTGGTCTACGCGGTCAAGCGCACGATCGTGGTCAAGCGCGCGGTGTCGTCGGCGGCGACGGACGGGGCGGGTGAGGGGAGCGCCTGAGATGACCGACGTCGCCTTCCCGACCTTGCAGCTGCCGCCGATCACCAAGGAGCAGCTGGTGCGCTACGCCGGCGCATCCGGCGACTTCAACCCGATCCACTACGACGCCGACTTTGCCCGGCAGGCGGGCTACGACGGGCCCATCGCCCACGGGATGCTGTCCATGGCGTTCCTGGGACGGGCCCTGACCGCTTGGGTCGGCGAGGCCGCCGTCCTCCGCCTGTCCGCCCGCTTCAAGGCTGTGACCTACCCGGGCGACGCCATCACCGTGACGGGGGAGATCGTCGACCGGCGGCAGGGCGAGCTGGACGTCAAGCTCGCCGCGACCCGGCCGGACGGCACCGTCACCACCACCGGTACAGCCACGGTGCGAAATGCCTGATTTCACCTGCGTGACCTGCGGCGACAGCTTCTCGCTGTCCGACGAGGTGCTCAACCGCTACCCCGGTTGGCAGCCCCGCTTCTGCAAGGCCCATACGAAGAAGAAGGCCACGAAGGGGCGCCCGCGCAGGGCCGGCGGCCAGGAGGAGAACCTGCCGCTGGCCCAGGTGCTGGACAAGTACACCGACGGCCCCGAGGACGGCGTGTTCACCGACGGCAGCTGCGTGCCGAACCCCGGCCCCGGCGGGTGGGGAGTCGTGCAGGTCGGCGGCGGGATCCTGGTGGAGCAGCGCTACGGCAAGCAGCCGGACACCACCAACAACCGCATGGAGCTCACGGCGCTCATCGAGGCCATGCGGCTGCTGCGCACCGACTCGGACGCGACCGTCTACACGGACAGCCAGCTCTGCGTGAGCACCATCAACGAGTGGGCGGCCGCCTGGGAGCGCCGGGGCTGGAAGCGCAAGACCGGCCCCATCAAGAACCTCGACCTGGTCCAGGAGCTGTACGCCCTGGCCGGTGAGCGGCCCGGCGTCACCCTCGCCTGGGTCCCGGCCCACAGCGGCTACCGCTGGAACGAGTACGCCGACTCCCTGGCGTCGGCGTGGCGGCGCACGACGCTGTAGTCGCGGTCACGATCACACCGCCATGACTCGTCGTTCATCGCGGCTACCCGATCGAGCCCCGGACCAGGACCGGTGACCCAACGGGGCCTGGGTCGTCGCCGATCGGCCGCGCGCCTGGCGACGGCACTGAGCGCCGTCCTCGCGCTCGCTCCTGGATGTGGCGGGAGGGGCTCGGACGACTCCGGACCGGATCCGGGCGCGCCCGACGGCGTGGCCCAAGGCGCGCCGAGCGGGGGGGCGGGCCCGGACACGAGCGCCGTGTCCAAGGGCGCGCCGACGGAGGCGCCCCCGCCGCCCGCGCCGCCGCAAGAGCCGCGAGTACCCGACTGGCGCTGCCCGCAGGGCTGGTCCCCGAGCCGGACGTTTCCCGCGGCTGAGGCCGTCGAGGACGTCCCCGAGCTGCTGCTGGCGCACACCCACTGCCGCCCGCCCGCGCCGCCCGCGCAGGCCTGTCCGCCCGGGCTGATCCGGCGGCTCGGCGAGCCGGAGTGCGTGCCCCACGGTGTGCCGTGCCCGCCCCGGCCGGAGGATTGGGCGGCGGAGGAGGAGCTGAGGGACCGTGCCCCCGCCTTCCTGGGTCGTGTGCTGTACGTGGCACCAGGCCGACGCCCCGGGGCGGGCACGCGGGCCAGCCCCCACGCATCGATCACCGAGGCGCTCGGCGAGGCCGCGCCTGGCGATCTCGTGGCCTTGGCGCCGGCCGAGTATGTCGAGGAGGTCACGTTCCCCGGCCGAGTGGCGCTCCTGGGCGCATGCGTCGCCGAGACCTCGATCGTCGCCACCGGCGTGCAGACGGCGGATGGCCTGGACGCGACGGTGGGTGTTCGAGGCGCCGCCGGCGCCCTGATCACGGACCTCACGGTCACCGGGCCGGGGCCGGGTATCTCCGTGCGGGGAGGGGACGTGACGCTTCGCTCCCTGCGCTTGTACGAGACCGCCCTGCTCGCGCTCAACGTCGCCGACGGGCCGGGCGTGGTCACCGGGGAGGACCTGTCATTCATCAACACGTCACCGCTGGATGGCACCTGGGGCCGAGGTGTCCTGGCCTTCCGGGAAGGCAAGCTCCGCCTCCTCCGCCCCAGCCTGCACGGCAACAGCTTCGGCGCCCTGGGCGCGGACCAGCCGTCTTCATGGGTGGAGGCTGAGGACGCAATCATCACAGGCACGCGGCCGCACCCGATCGACGGCGAGGGGGGGGTCTCCCTGGTCGCCACCGCCGGCGCCCGCATGAAGCTGTCGCGGGCTTGGCTCGAGGGGAACGCAGCAGCGGACATCGTGGGGTCATCGATCGGCGCGGTTGCAGGCGATCCCACGCTGATCGAGGCCGAGGACGTGGTGGTGCGCAACACTGGCAGCGGCGCGCTGCCGTTCGTGGGGAACGCCTTCCAGGTGGCGGACGGGACGCACCTCGCCGCCCGCCGGGTGGTCGTCGAAGGCACGGGCGCCGGCCTGATCTACGGCAGCCACCGCGGCACCGAGATGCTGATGCAGGATGTCGTGGTGCGGGGCCGCGGGACCGTGTCGGCCGGGATCGACGGAGTGGAGCTGGGGGCCCACGGCACCTTCCGGCGGCTGATCATCGCCGACTGCGCTGGGTCATGGGCCGAGGTCGCCGGCCCGATCTTCGGTGGCACGGGCGCGGAGGAGGGCCCTCCTCCGCGCTTGTCGAGGATCTGCTGGTGACCGGACACACGTCGATCTTCGGGGCCAATGCCCAGAAGGGGGGCCAGCTGACCGTCCGCCGCGCGCTGCTGGCCGGCAACGCCCACCACGTGTCCGCCGTTCGTGTGGAGGGCGAGGAGACGTCGACCGTGCTCGAGGACGTTCGCATCATCGGCGTACAGCCTCGGCCGCTATCAGAGACCGACGTGTCCGCAGCCGCCGCCGCCGCCGGCACCAACTTCGACGAGCTGTCGGTGTCCGGCTTGGGGGTCTGGGTCTCCCACGGTGCGAACCTGAGCGGTCGGCGCGTGGCCATACAACAGACCACCGGCTTCGGGCTGACCCTGTCGAGCAACGGGGCCTCGGCCGCCTTGGACGACCTGCTCGTCGGGGGCGTGACGGTCCACCCCGAGCACCCCGAGCGAGGCAGCTACGGGATCCTCGTCCAGCTCACCGCGGACCTGACCGCCAACCGCACACACATCCGCGACCTCGCAGGGTTCGGGCTCGCGGTGGTGGGAGAGCTGCCAGGGCCCCACCACCTCGGGGGCGCCCCGAGCGCGTCGCTCAGCGGATTGACCATCGAAGGGATCACCCAGGTCGACTGGGACGAGGGGGCCTTCGGCGGCATCGCCACGGTCACCGTGGGTCCGGCCTCCGCGGACCTGTCCGACTTCCTCATCCACGACGCAGCGCTTGCGGGCATCGTGGTCGCCAGGCGAGCGGATCTCAGGGCTACCGACGGTGTCCTTCAGAGCAACCTGATCGGCCTCAACATCCAGGACGAGGAGTTTCGTTGGGAGGGCGCGCTGGAGCGCGTCGCCTTCAGAGACAACGGCGTGGACATCGACTCCGTCACAGCGCCCATCCCGTCTGCCTGGGAGGCGCTCGACGCCGTCGGCTTCTGACCCTTGCGCGCGACCGGCGACCAGTGGACAACGGGGCCTCGAGTCTCCAACCTCTTCAGACATGAGACCGACCCTGCTGATCGCGTGCTTGGCGACCGCTTGCGCAGTACAGCCCACCGACGGCGGCCGGGGAGGGGGTGCAGCGGGAGGTGCCGGTGGCGGGGTCGGCGCGGGGGGCGAGGGCGAGGCCGAGGGCGGGGCGGACGGAGCGGGTGGCGGCCAGGGGCCTGTGGGGGTGGCGGGGCCGCAGGGGCCGGCGGGACCAGAGGGCCCTGCCGGACCGGCGGGCCCCGCAGGCGCCGACGGCGCGCAGGGCGACCCGGGAGCGGCCGGGGCTGGCGGGGCGCAGGGGCCCGCCGCCGAGGACGGGGAGGACGGCGCGCAGGGACCGGGGGGACCCGAGGGCTAGGCGGGGGCTGACGGGGCGGACGGAGCGAACGGCGCCAACTGCTGGGACGACCTCGGCGACGCCTGCGACCCCGATCGCGACGGCGACGGCCACGGAAACGTGGCGGACTGCTGGCCGGACGACCCCGAGCTCTTCCCGGGCAACGCCGCCGCCGACCTCTGCAACGGCGTGGACGACGATTGCGACGACGACGTCGACGAGGACTTCGAGGTGGCCGAGTGCGACACGGGCGACGCGGGAGTCTGCGCACCCGGCGAGCTGGCGTGCGTCAACGGCGTGGAGATCTGCGACGCCCTGGCGCAGCGAGGCGACGAGGTGTGCGATGGGCTGGACAACGACTGCGACGGCCTGGCCGACGAGGACGACGGCCAAGGGGAGTGCGCTGCGCACGAGTCCTGCTGGCACATCCTGCAGGCCGGCGCGGCGGACGGCGACGGCATCTACTCGATCGACACGGATGGCGAGGGGCCGGCGGAGCCCTTCGACGCCTACTGCGACATGACCCGGGACGACGGCGGATGGACCTTGATCGTGCTGACCAACGGCAACATCGCCGGCCACGCCGACGCCAGCTACGCCGACGCCCTGTCGCATCCGGGGACCGTCAATGGCGATCTGACCGAGGACCTCGATGACTACGACCTCTTCATGGGCACGCGCCACTGGAACGCCGCGGGCTCCCAAGGCCAGATGCTGTTTCGAGTCGGGCCGGACGGGGGGCGGATCCAGGACGTGGTGCTCAGCGGCTTCGAGGTCTACGGGGACGGCACGCGCATCCGCTGGAGCGACTTCGGGGCGCTGGCCGGAGGGATCCCCAACATCGCGTACAACACCGACGGCCACCTGCAGGCCCGGGACGCCGGCGCCAACGGCAACAACTGCGCGTCCGGCGGTGGCGGGCTCTGGGGGCCGTGGTTCTACAACGGCTGCTCCAACGTGAGCCCGTGGTGCACCGGCCACGGCGATTGCGACGGTCAGCCCGTCCGCATGCAGTGGCGGAACCAGTCGAACTTCCAGACCGCCACGGCGGGCAGGTGCTCCAACCACGGCGAGATCTACGTGCGCTGACCCGCGCGTGGGCGAAGCTTCGGCGGCGGCGGGGCCCGCTCAAGCTGGTCGTCGCGGGAGGCCCTCGCGGATGCGCGTCGTGACCTCGTAGTTGATGGTCCCGATCCATCCGGCCAGCTGCTCGGCCGTGATGGCCTCGTCGCCCTGGGCCCCGAGGAGCACCACCTCGTCGCCAAGCGCGGCGTCGTCGACGTGGGTCACATCGACGATGGTCATGTTCATGCAGACCCGGCCCCGCACCGGCGCCCGCTGTCCACCGACGAGCACGTGGGCGGAGTTGGACAGCCGCCGGTCGTAGCCGTCGTAGTAGCCGACCGGAAGCACCGCCAGGCGGCTGTCCCGGGTGCAGCGGTAGGTGCGGCCGTATCCGACGAAGGCGCCGGCCTCGGCAGGCGACACCTGGGAGATGCGGGTCTTCCACGTCAGGGCCGGTCGCAGATCCACGGCGTCTCGCCGGCCCTCGATGCCGGCGGTCACCAGGGTCTCCTTGGAGGGCCACATGCCGTATGCGCCGATCCCCAGGCGCACGAGGTCGTAGTGGGACTCCGGCCAGAGCAGCGTTGCGGCCGTGTTGGAGAAGTGGCGCATCGGAGGCTCGACTCCGGCGTCTGCGCAGTCTGCGACGAACCGCTCGAAGATCGTCCGCTGTGAGCGAGCGAAGTCGTGATCGGTGGTGTCCTCGACGTCGGCGAAGTGCGAGCAGGCGCCCTCGATCTCCACGTGGGGCAGGCTGCGTGCCCGCTGCGCGAGCGCCAGCGCGTGTGCGGGCGCGAGCCCTAGCCGATGGGTCCCCGTCTCGATCTTCAGGTGGATGCGGGCCGGGGCGGCCTCGGTCGCCGCGGCGACCAGGGCGTCGAACTGTCCGGCGTCGTGGACGACCACGCGGCAGCCCAGCTCGAGCGCCTGCCGGGCGTCCGTGGCCTCTGCGGGCAGGGGCCCCAGCAGATACAGCGGCGCCTCGATGCCCGCCTGTCGCACCGCCTGCGCCTCGAACACGGCGTTGACGCAGAGCCAGTCCGCGCCCCCCCGGAGGAACGCCTGCGCCGCGGGCACGAGCCCATGGCCGTAAGCGTTGGCCTTGACCGTGGGGGCCAGGAGGACGTCCGGCCCCACCAGCCGGCGGAACCCCGCCACGTTGTCGGCGAGCCGGTCGGTGTCGACCTCCACCCAGGACAGGTCGCTCATGCGGCAGCCCAGGCCGGCAGCTGCACGACGAAGACGGTGCCGCCCCCGGTGCGCGACTCGCACCGCACGGCGCCCCCGTGGGTCTCCACGATCTGCCGCGTCACGGCCAGCCCGAGGCCCGTGCCGTCCGGCTTGGTGGAGTACAGCGGGTCGAAGATCCGGTCGCGCTCGGCGTCCGGCACGCCTGGCCCGGTGTCCGCGAACGACACCTCGACCCCCGCATCATGGTGCCGGGCCCCCACGGTGAGCTCGCCGCCTTCGGACATGGCGTCGGTGGCGTTGCGCACCAGGTTCATGAACGCCTGCCGCAGCTGGTTCGTGTCGGCCCGGACCTCGGGCAGCGCGGCGTCCGGCTCGAAGCGCACCTTGATGCCCGCGCGGGACAGCTCCTCGCCCTGGAACACGAGCAGGTCCTCCAGCACGTCCTCGACCCGCCCGCTGCCCAGCTCAGGGTCCGGAAGCCGAGCCAGCGTCAGGTAGTTCTCGGTGACCTCGGTCAGCCGCTCCACCTCCTTCTGGATGGCGCCGAGGATGGCGCGCGACTCGGCGCCCGAGTCTTCCGACTGGGCCAGCCCTGCGACCTCCTCCTCGAGGAGCTCGGTGTTGAGCCCGATCGACATCAGCGGGTTGCGGACCTCATGGGCCACCTGGGCGGCCATCCGCCCGACGGTGGCCAGCCGCTCATTGCGCACCAGGGCGCGGTCGCGCTGCTCCAGCGTCTCGACCATGCGGTTGAACTCCTCCGCGAGCACGCCGACCTCATCCGAGGTCTCGACCCGCACCCGGCCCATCTCGCCGCCGGCGGACACCCGCTTGACCGCTTCGGTCAGCCGGCGAACCGGGCGGATGGTGGCGCCCGCGGTCCAGGTCACGCCCAGCGACACGAGGATCGCGACCGCGGTGAGCACGATGGTCGCCCAGATGGCGGTCTGCTCCTCCTGATCCGCTCGCAGCACCGCCCGGCCCACAGCCTCCTTGAGCGTGCCGGTCATCCGGCCCACCTGGGTCTGCAGCAGGCGTGATCTCTCCCGCAGCGACGCCTGCACGTCGCCGATCCGCTCGAACTCGCGCTGCAGCACCGCCATGGTCAGGTCGTCGGCGCCGTCCGCCAGCTGCCCGAGCGCCGCGTCCAGCCGCTCCAGGTCGCCGGCCAGGGCCTCGAGCAGCGTCCACTCCTCCCGTGGCGTGTCGGCGACCAGGCTGTCGCTCACCGCGCGGCGGGCCTCGCTCACGTGGCGACGCATGTCGAGGGGGAACGGGTACAGGGTCCTGGCGACCGTCAGCATCTTCTCGAGGAAGACAGGATCCTTCTCGTCGAGGACCCGGTCGAAGCCCTTGAGATCGCCGTTGAGCCCAGTCAGCGCCAGCATCGCGCGCAGGTGCCCCTGCTGGATGAGCCGCACGTTCCCCTGCAGCCGGCGCAGCTGCCAGACGGAGTGCGCGGAGGTCAGGGCGAACACCACGAGCACCACCGTGAATGCCGCAAAGACCTTGGCGGTGATGGATAGGCGCACGCCGCAACGCTAACCACGGCGAATTGAGGCCGCAACGCTTTGACGCCTGAAAGGCCGATTGCTAGCTTCCGCCGCCGTGCGCTGCATCGGCCTCATCATCAGTGTTCTAGCGGTTCTGCCGAGCGCTCAAGCGTTCGCCCAGGCACCGCCAAGCCACCACCTGTTCGTCGGTCCCTATGAGCCGTTGGGCGAAGGGGGCGCCGGCCTGGTCGGCGGCAAGTTCGTCGACGGGCTCAAGCAGAACCTCGCCGGCAGGCAGGCGAAGCTGGCGCTCATCGCCGACGCGCGGGCCCCCGAGGGTCGCCTCGCCGGCCCGTTCGGCGGAGGCAGCGCGGGCACGCTGAACCTGCAGACCGCCAGGGTCCACCTCAAGGTGGGCGAGGGGCTTCTGGACACCGACAAGGCCGAGGCGGCCATGAACGAGCTGGCCAAGGCGCTCCAGCTGTTCGAGGCCAACCTGGCCTTCGTGAGGGACGAACACGAGCTGGTCAATGTCCACCTCAAGTACGCCGCCGCGGCCTTCATGGCCGGCTACGATGACGACGGTGAGGCCGCCCTGCGCCAAGCGCTGGTGATGGACCCCGAGCTGGCCATCGACTCTGCCGCCTACCCGCCGCTGTTCAAGCGCCTGGTCGGCAAGTTCAAGCGGCGCATGAAGAAGCTCAAGAAGGCCAAGCTCAGCATCACCAGCGAGCCTTCGCCCGCGACCGTGTACGTCGACGGTGGCGACCCGGTCGGCGAGACCCCGATCCAGGGCAAGGACGTGGTCGAGCTGTTGCCGGGCAAGCACTACATCCGGGTGGTCCGCCCGATGATGGGCGTGTGGGCCCGCAAGATCGACGTCGGCGCCCCCGGCGAGGAGAAGGCGCTGCATGTGCCGCTGCCGACGATGGGCATGGAGTCCACGGGCGGCGGGGACAAGGCCTCGGCCGACGCGGCGGCGGCCCAGTCGGTCAAGGAGCTCAGCGCTGCGCTGTCGGGCGGCACCGTCGACAAGAGGGTCAAGAACCGGGCCTACGAGGTTGCGCTGCGCGTGGGCGCCACCCACGTGGTCTTCGGCGTGGTGGCCCCAGGGCAGTCGTCCTACGCCCTGCGCACGTTCCTGCTCCGGGTGGAGCCCAAGGAGGCGGTCGACCTGGGCATCGTCCACGTCGACCCCGAGCTCCTGGAGCTGGGCGTGATGGTCCACGAGGTCGCGGAGCGCATCGTCGCCGCGCTCGACAGCTTCCCCCAGGCCGGCGTCGTACCGGACGAAGGCATGGGTCCCGCCTTGGTCGTCGCGGCGCCGATGGCCGCGCCGAGCCCGGCCGCGCCGATGGTGGCGCCCCCGCCGATCAGCCCGCTCAATCCACCGTTGGCCGCCGTCGAGCCCGCGGTGCCGCCGCCGACCCACCCCGGCGTTGCGCCTGCGCCCCAGCCCATGGCCCTCGCCGGCACCCCGGTCGAGCCCATCACGCCCGCTCCTGCGGGCCCCATGGCCGTGCCGCCCCCTCCGCCGGAGCCCGCGGTGCGCACCGCCGCGGGCATGGCGCCCTACGCCTACCCGAACCAGCCCGTGCCGCCGCCCATCCAGGCGTCTCCGCAACGCAGCTGGAGCAGCCGCTGGTGGCTGTGGACCGCGCTCGGCGTGGTCGCCATCGGCGGGGGTACGGCCGCGGCGCTCCTGCTCCTGGACCAGGAGGACGAGCAGCCCAGGTCCTTCCGGACCGAGGTGGTGTGGTGAGCTCGAAGAACCTGCTGGTCGCCGCCTCGTTGATTGCCATGGCGGGAGTCTCCGGTTGCGGCGGCACCACCGACGACTTCGGCCCGCCGCTGTCCATCGTCGTGCACACGCCGGACACCGCCACGCTCGAGGGCCTGGGGGTCGCCGATGTCCGGGTCACGGTGACCGGCGCGGACCTGACGGCGCCCGTCATCCAGACCTTCCCCCGGTCGGTCGGCGCTGGCAGCCTGGGCGCGATCCCCTACGGCTTTGAGCGCTCGGTCCTGGTCGAGGGCCTCGGCGCAGACTCCCAGGTCGTCGCCCGCGGCCGGAGCCTGCCGACCGACGTCCCCATCGGCGAGCGGGCCGAGGTGCACGTATATGTCACCCCCATCGAGCGCTTCACGCCGGCGCGGTCGTTCGCCGTGGGCGGGGCGCCCGCCATCCTCGCCGACGGCCGGGTGGGTCATTCGGTGACCGCGCTGGCCGACGGCCGGGTCCTCATCGCTGGCGGGGCCGCCATCACGGTCAACGGCGACGGCGAGCTGGCCATCGACCGGATCTACGACAGCCTCGAGGTGTACGACCCCGCCACGGGCATCCTCGAGCAGCTGCCCGTCAAGCTGTACCCGGGCCGGGCGTTCCACACCGCCACACGCCTGCGCGGAACGCAGGGCTACGTGCTGCTGTCCGGCGGCATGACCTTCATCGAGGGGAGCCTGGTCTCTCTGCAGGTCTCGGACATCTTCAGTCCGACCAGCGCCAACGGCGGCACGCTGTTCCAGACCATGGACCTGCACACCCCCCGTGCCCGCCACTCCGCGACCCTTCGGCACGACGGCTCGGTGCTGATCACCGGCGGCGTGTGGATCAACGATGGGGCGTCGGAGAACTTCGACGACGCCGGCGGCAGCGTCTCTGTGCTCGATGGCGCCGAGCTGTTCAAGGTGCGTGAGCCCCAGGCGGATGCCCGAGGTTGCAACCACGTCGAGTGGACCTACTGCGCCCAGCCGGCCATGGGCTCCCCCCGCGCCGACCACGGCGCGGTCCGGGTGGGCGACGCCGTGATGGTCGTCGGCGGCCGGGATCAGCTGTCCGCGCTGTCCACCACGGAGATGTATCGCTTCGACGAGGACAGTGGCTTGGTCTCCGGCGAGTTCCAGGCGGGTCCGCGGCTCAACGAGGCACGGGTGCACGCCGCCGTCGTCCGTCGCTCCGACGACGTCGTGGTGGTGGTTGGCGGCGCCGGCCTGCCCGCCGAGGGCGACGGCGATCAGGTCCCCGAGGACCAGGACGCCGGCGATCCCCTCGGCAGCATCGAGCTGTACGACCCCGCCAGCCCCGGCACCGAGTTCAAGCAGACCCTGGCCAAGCTGTCGGTCGGCCGGGCCCGCCCCGCCGTCGCCGTCCTCGAAGATGACCGGGTCCTCATCGCCGGTGGCGAGGGCCCCAACGGCGGCTACCTCGACGACGCCTGGCTCCTGGACGCCGTCGACGGGGGAGTGTCCTCCGCCCGCGCCCTGTCCGAGACCACGCTGTCCGACGCCCGCGCAGACGCCGTTGCGGTCACCATGGGCACCGGCGGCGTCCTGATCGCAGGCGGCCGCAACCGGCCGTCTCCGGGGAACTACACGTTCCCGGTGGCGGTGGATCTGTTTACGCCCTGATTGGGCGGTTGGCCGGTCTCAGACCCGCTTGCGGCGAGCCAGCAGCACAGTCAGCAGCAGCAGGTCGGCCAGCAGCGCGACCACCACGATCAAGGTGGCCAAGCCGCTGAAGGTCCGCGGCGGCGCGAACGAGCTGAGCAGGCCGATCCCAAAGCCGGCGCCCAGGACCACCGAGGTGGCCACCAGCGCAGGTCCCACCTCGTTGAGCGCGTCCTGGACCGCCGCGTCGGGGTCCAGCCCCGCCTCCCGGCGCCGCCGCCACGCCACGAGCATGTGGATCGTGTCGTCCACGGCAATGCCGATGCCGACGCTGAACACCATCACCGTCTGGTCGTTGAGCGTGATGCCAAGCAGGCCCATGACGCCCCCCGCGGCGATGATGGGGGCCAGGTTGGGGATCATCCCGAGCAGGCCGAGGCGGGCCGATCGCACCCCCAGGCTGACGAAGACGAACACCATGAGCAGCGCCAGCCCGAACGACCGCACGAGGCTCTCGACGACGGTGAAGACCAGCTGCTGGAACATGAACACCGGGCCGAACAGGTCGATGCGGCCTGGCAGATCGTGGGCGGCGACCCAGTCGTTGGTGCGCTTGACCAGGGCCTTCATGCTCTCGGCGCCGAGGGTGTCCACCTGCACGATCAGCACGCCCTGCCGCCGGTCCTCGGTGGCGAACCGGCCGATGAGCTCCGGGTCCGCCTGTTCGAGCAGCAAGGACAGCTGCGCCGCCAGCGGACGGCTCCACGCAGGGGTCTGTTCGCCCTCCGTGAGCCCTCTGCGAAGGTCGTCGAGGAAGTTGGGCAGGCCGATGACCGTCTCCACCTCGGGGAGGCGATCGAGGTAGCTGCTCAGGGCGAGGAGCCCGTCTAGGGTGGCCGCATCGTCGAGGCGCTCGTCTCCGACCGCCCGCCACCGCATGCCCAGGACGTCCGACCCAAACAGCCGGTCCTCGACCCAGCGCTGATCGATGGAGACCGGGTCGGTCTTTGGGAAGAGGGCGTCAAAGCCGGTGTCCACCCGCACCGACGTCACGCTGATCGCGGCGGCGACACCCAGCGTCGCCCAGATGACCAGCATCAGCCGCGGGCGCCGCAGCAGCGAGCGGGTCACCCCCAGGATGGCCGGCACGGGGTCGAAGCTCAGCGGCGTCTTGGGGGTGGGCGCCGGCGGGAACCGGCGCATCAGCACGGGGAGCGCGGTGAAGGTCAGGATCAGCGCGATGCACACGGCCATCCCCGCCATCAGCCCAAAGAAGCGGATGGGGAGGATGGCGCTGGTGGCCAACGACAGGAACCCGCCCATCGTCGTGACCGTCGTCAGCAGGCAGGGGAGCCCGACCTGCCGCGCGGCTGCGCGGACCCAGGTCTCCGCTGGGTCGTCGGGCCGCAGGGCCCGGGCGTGGGCGATCTGGTTGAGGAAGTGCAAGGCGTCCGCCACGCCCACCACGACGATGATCGCCGGCAGCAGCGTGGCTGCGAGGTTGATCGGCAGGCCGATCCAGCCCATCGCCCCGTAGGTCCAGACTTGCGTGAGCACCACGACGCCCAACGGCGCGACGACCGCCGACAGCCGCCGGTACATGATCATCAACAACAGGATCATCAGCGCCAGGGCGAGGCCCATGAAGACGACCATGTCCTTCTGGATGCGAGTGCGGGCCTCCCAGTAGATGGACACGAGGCCGGCGACCCGCAGCTTCCAGCCGTCGGGCACGCCCCGCTCGGCCACGAGCTTCCGAAAGGCGTAGTACAGCTCGTAGGCGTCCTCGTCGTCGCGCCCGGGCTTGTAGATGACGTAGACGGTGGCGGCCAGGCTCTGCCGCTTCCGGCCGATGAGCGGATAGGCCAGGGCCTCGCCGGCGGCGGCCTCGATCATCGGGACCAGCTCGAGGCCCTCGCCGGTGCCACGCATCACGGGTGTGTTGCCGGCGTGGGCCACCCGGTCTGCGTGGGGGAGCGCTTCGAGCGACTCGAAGAACGGCGTGACCGCCTCGATGTCCTCGGCGGTGACCTCGCGGCCGGCGTCGAGGCTGACAATCAGCGGCAGGTGCGTACCGAAGGTGCCGACGACCTCGTTTGTCGTGACGATGAAGGGGTGGTCCTCGCTGAGGATGGACTGGATCGAGGTCTCCACCTCCAGCCGCGGGACGCCGGCGGCGAGGCCCAGCGTGACGGCAGTCAGCGCCAGCGTCACGAGCACAGGGTGGCGCAGCGACGCATCCGCTGCCCGCTCCCCCAGCCGATCAACCCATCCTTCGTGTCTGATCGCCGCCATCCTGGGTGATGTACTACGGGCGGCCGACTCGCACCTCACTCAGCGACGGGCTGCTGCGCATAGGGCGCTGGCGATGTCGTCGACCTGGGGTAGCGCGGCGTTTTCGAGCGCGCTGTTGTAGGGCAGCGGGATGTCCCGGGCGGCGATGCGGCGTGGGGGGGCTCGCAGCGCGTCGAACGCGGCCTCGACGACGCGGGCGACGATCTCGCCTCCGAAGCCGTGGCCGAGCGGGCCTTCTTCGACGGTGACCAGGGCGCCGGTGCGGCGGACCGAAGCGACGATGGTGGGCAAGTCCAGGGGGACGAGGGAGCGGACGTCGACCACCTCCGCGTCAACGCCCCGGGCGGCGACGACCTCGGCGGCCTCGAGCGCCTTGCCCAGCGCGGCGCCGACGGTCACGACGGTGACGTCCCTGCCTGGGCGCTTGATGTCGGCGACGCCGAGCGGGACCACGTATTCGCCCTCGGGGACCGGGCCGATCTGGGCGTATTGCAGCTTGTTCTCGAAGAAGACCACCGGGTTGTTGGAGCGGATGGCCGCCTTGAGAAGCCCCTTGGCGTCGTATGGCGTGGCGGGCGCCACGATGATGAGCCCCGGGATGCCGGTGAGCAGCGCCTCCAGGCTCTGGGAATGCTGCGCGGCCATGCCCAGGCCGGCGCCTCCGGGCGTACGCACCACCATCGGCAGGGCGTACTGGCCGCCCGACATGTAGCGCAGCTTCGCCGCCTGGTTGACCAGGGGGTCCATGCAGGTGGTCAGGAAGTCCGAAAAGAGGATCTCGGCGATGGGGCGTCGGCCGGTCATCGCCGCGCCCACCGCGCTGCCCACGATGGCGTACTCGCTGATGGGGGTGTCGACGATGCGTTCGGCGCCGAACTCGTCGACTAGGCCCGTGGTGACGGCGAAGTAGCCGCCGGTCGTCACGTCCTCGCCGAGCAGGTAGACGGCGTCGTCGCGCGACAGCTCCTCGGACACGGCCTCGAACAGCGCCATGGAGCAGGTGATCTGCCGGTCCCCCTTGGGTGGCTCGACGCCGCCCACCACCTCGGGTGGCTCGGGGGCGAACACGTCGGTCGTCAGCGCGTCGAGCGACGGCTCGGGCAGCGCCACCGCGCGGGCCCACGCGGCGTCGACCCTGGCCTGGGCCTCGGCCTGCGCCGCGTCGGCGCCGGCGTGGTCGAGGGCCCCCTCGTCAACGAGGCCCTGGCGCAGGCGAGCGATGGGGCACCGCCTCTTCCAGCGAGCGATCTCCTCGGCGGGGCGATAGGGGACGTCCTCGCCCTCCATGTGGCCGTGCCAGCGGTACGTCAGGCACTCGAGCAGCGTCGGGCCCTCGCCGCGTCGAGCGCGCGCCACCGCGGTGGCGGTGGCTTCGTAGACGGCCTCCGCGTCGTTGCCGTCGACCACCACGCCGGGGATCCCGTACGCGGCGGCGCGGTCGGCGAGGTGCGCGACGCGAACGTGTCTGTCCAGGGGCGTGAACTCGCCGTACAGGTTGTTCTCGACCAAGAAGACGACGGGCAGGTCGAGGACCGCGGCGAAGTTCACCGCCTCGTGGAACATCCCCTGGTTTGTGGCGCCGTCGCCGAGGAACGCCACCGCCACCTGGTCGGTGCCGCGCAGGCGGGCCGAGTGGGCCGCGCCGCTGGCGATGAGCGGGCTCGCCCCCACGATGCCGTTTGCGCCGATGGCGCCGACGGCGGCCTCGGTGACGTGCATCGAGCCCCCCTTGCCGGCGCACAGGCCGTCGGCCCGGGCCAGCAGCTCGGCCATCATGCCGTCGAGGTCCGCGCCCTTGGCCAGCATGTGGCCGTGGCCGCGGTGGGTGGTGGCGATGTAGTCGTCGCCTCGCAAGGCGAAGCAGACGCCGACGGCGGTGGCCTCCTGGCCGATGGATAGATGGATCGCCTCGGTGGGCACCTCGCCCGCGGCGTAGGCGGCCGACAGGCGCTCCTCGAACGCCCGAATCAGGTACATCCGGTCGAGCATCAGCCGGCGGAGCGCAGCGGGGTCGGTGGGCAGGCCCGGATCTCTGAAGACGTGGGCCGACGTCGGCGAGTCGGGGTCGATCACCGGGAGGATCCTCTCCGGCGGGGCCGTCGGCGCATCGCCAGACGCCGAGCGGCGGTGGCCGCGGCCCAGGGCGCGACGGAGCACCTCCCACCAGCGGCTCGCCCGCCCGGGCATCTGCGCCTCGGGGATCAGGTGCACGCGGCCTTGCTCTCGCAGCACCTGCGCGTACAGAGGGTATGCGGGCTCGAGAGCGGGCAGCAGCGCGAGGGCCTTGCGGACGGGGCCGCGCGCGACGACCTGTCGAGTCGCCAGAGCGCGGGGCACGCTCAGTCGCCCCAGCCAGAACGTGTGCGCCGTGTCGGCCGACTGGATCATCTCCAGGTCCGGCTCGAGCTCGCAGGGCCCCAGCGTCCAGGTCAGCGGCGCGCGCCTCAGGTCCACGGTCGCCTGGCCCTCGGGCTCGCGATAGCGGAAGCGGAGCACCATCTCGCTGCGCAGCAGGGCGTCGGCCAGGGACGCCTCCTCGGACACGCGCCGGAAGAACGGATCGAGCACGGCGTACAGGGCGTCGGCGGTCTCGAACATCGCCATGGCAGTCTCCGGACGGGTCAGGTCGGGCTAGGTGGATGAGGGCTGTCGGCCGGCGATCCAGCCAGCGCCGAACATCTCGCAGTATCCTTCGCCCTCGGCCCCGGCGTGCGTGTCGGACCTGGGGTCGACGGCGAAGTCGAACGCGGCGAGGAACCCGTCGCCCAGGATGGGCCGGGGCTCTGCGGCGAGCGCGGCTTCGTAGACGAAGACGGCGCCAGGCGCGCCGAGCCGGCCCACCCAGCGCTGCGGCACCCGGCGGAGCGCCCCGGCGGCGTTGGGTCGGGTCGACCACTCCAGCACCTCGAAGCCGAAGCCGCGAACGCGCCGGCCGTCGAGGTTGCCCCCGCTGCGAAGGACGGCGCCTCGTGGGCCGTGGGTCGTCAGGGTGAGGATCGGCGGCGCGCCGGGGAGCCCGAGGACCTCGTAGCGGAAGCGCTCGAGCAGACCGCCGAACCCCCGCGGCGCGCGGCGACCCCACCCGTGATCGAAGAGGGCCGCCGTGTCGACGTTGCCGGCCTCGGCCCCGCGTCTGTAGCGCACGCTGGCCTGCACGAAGGAGCTGTAGTGGCCGTAGGCGGCGTCCAGCGCGGCCCACCACTGCACGCCCGGTCGCGCCGTGAGCCTGACGTCGAGCTCGAGGTCGGCCTCGGGCTGCCGGTACTCCACCGTGTAGTCCGGCCAGGCGCCGACGATCCGCAGACGGCCTGGGAGATCGAGGTCGACGGCCCCGGCCTTCGACCGGACCTCGTCGCCGATCCCGTGCTCCTCCTTGTAGGTCGTCGCCCACCCGCGTCCCTCGAGACACATCTGCAGATCGAACGCTGCCTTGGCGGAGCGGCCGGTGTCGCGGCCGGGCGTATCGAAGCCCGTCCCGATACGCCCGAGCGTCGTGTTCAGGTTCAAGAAGCGGAGCGGCGCCTCGGGCGGGAACACCGCGATGAGCGTGCGGAGATCCCACGCCATGCCCGGGTAGCGGGTGCCGTCGACGGACGGTGGCAGCGAGTCCGTCGGCGCCCGCTCGGCGTGGTCGAGCCGCTCCAGCAGGGAGGCCAGGCTCATCCGACGGTGATGCCGCCGGACTGGAAGAAGTGCTGCGGATCTTCCCAGGCCATCGACACGTCGACCATGGTCGGCGAAGAGCAGGTGGAGCAGGCCTCGGCCCGGGCTCGCAGGTCCATGAACGCCGAGCGCTCCATGATCTCCTTGAGCGGCGTGTCGCGGATGTTGCCCAGGGGGTGATCCAGGTCCAGGCAGTTCTCCACGTTGCCCCGTCCGTCCACGAACATGACCATCTTGGGAAGGTGACAGTTGTACCCGGGCCGCCCGTCGATGAAGTACTGGAAGTAGTGCTCGGAGTTGACGATGGGCGCGCCGGCGCGCTTGAGGTCGAGCAGCCTGGTGCAGATGTCCCGCAGCTCGTCGGCTGGGAGTCCCATCGACGTCTCGACGAACTTGCCGTCGTCGGCGCCGTTGCGGAACTCGGTGATGACGTCGAAGGACATGCGGGTGTCCTTGTCCTGCGCCAGGGCGATCAAGTCGTCGATCTCCTCACCGATGCCGCGCTGCACGCATACGTTGAGCTGGCGAGCCAGGTCCGGATACCGCTCGCGCACCAGGTCCAGGCCGGTCATCAGGCGGTCGAACAGGCCGTCGAGGCCGCGGATGGCGTCGTGGCGCTGCGCGCTCGCCGAGTCCACGCTCAACGACAGCATGTCGATGTGGGGCAGCACCTCGTCCATGCGCCGCTCGAGGAACCAGCCGGTCGTGAACAGCAGGATCGCCATGCCCAGCTCGTCCTTGATGTGGCGGGTCAGCTCACCGAGGTCCTTGCGCAGGAAGGGCTCGCCGCCCGTGATCGCCGTCGCTGCGAAGCCCAGCTCGCGCGCCTCGCTGTAGAAGCGCTTGAGCTCGTCGGTGGGCACGTCCTTCCAGTCATTGTGACGCCACAGGCAGCTGTCGCACTTGCAGTTGCAACGGTTGGTCACGAAGCAGCCGACCACGAACGGTCGCCCCTGGCCGGTCATCCGCGCCTGGAGCGCCTTGCCGGCCAGCGTGGTCAGGACTTGTCGCATCGCAGGAGTCGTCGCTCTCATCGCTCTACCCTTCGTGCTGCAGGGCGTCGAGCACCAGATCCAACATCCGGTGCAGGTGCCGCTTGCGTTGTTCGAGTCGTTTCGGCGTGGCGCCGATCAGCCCCTGAACGACAGGGGCGTAGGTGAAGTCGGCCACGACCATCCCGTAAAAGCTGATGAGCAGATCGGGCGCCGCGAGCGGCCCGGAGCGGGTCGCGGGCAGCGCTGCCTCGACCACCGTCGCCCCGAGCTCGAACAGCGGCCGCATGTGCGCCACGATCTGCTCCACGTGCCGTCCCAGCGTGACCTCGCGCTGCACCATGGCGCTGAAGCTGCGGTGCGCGTCGAGGAAGTCCATGTACGAGTCCAGGGCCTCGCCCAACCGCTCGCGCAGCTCGTCGGCGCCGCCTGCCCCGCTCGCGCCGCCCAGCCGGGACCGGAGGACCTCCCCAAGCGCCGCGTAGTAGCCGTCCAGCACCTGGTTGAAGAGGTCCTGCTTGTCCTTGAAGTGGTAGTGGATCAGGGCCTTGTTCACCCCCGCCCGCTCCTGGATCAGCCGGGTCGTGGTCGCATCGAACCCCAGCTCCCCGAACAGGGCGTCGGCCGCCTCCAGGATCTGCTGTCGGGCTTGTCCTCGCTGCTGCTTGGCCACCGTCACACCGTTTTGGTCGGTCGACCAGTTAACTGCCTGGGACGTGGCGAGATGTCAAGAGCGGTTGGTCGAGGAGCGCCTCGCCCTCGAAAGCGGGCGGTCTGTGAGAGGGTTCCTGCGTGCGGGGGATGCATCGAGGATGTTGGGTGGTGTTGATCGCCGCCACCGCGTGCTCAGCGGCGACCAAGCCCGACGGCTTCCCCAACGCTCCGGCGCCGGCGGACACCTGCGAGAAGGGGCAGACCCAGCGCTGCGACTGCGCCGGGGGGCAGCACGGCGTTCAGGAGTGCCTCGAGGACCGGAGCGGCTGGGCGGGCTGCGACTGCGCCGGGATCCAGGCGGCGGGTGAAGGGGAAGGGGAGCGGGGGACGGCCGGGGAGGGAGAAGGGGAGGCCCACGCTGGGGGTGAAGGTGAGGGTGGTGGAGGAGAGGGTGAAGGCGAGGGCGAGGGTGAGGGTGAGGGTGAAGGCGAGGGCGAGGGTGAGGGGGAGGCTGCTGCAACCGGCGAGGGCGAGGGCGAGGGCGAGGGTGAGGGTGCGGGTGAGGGTGAGGAGCTGCCGCCGGCGTGCGTTCCTGCGGACGAGGTCTGCAACGGCCGGGATGACGACTGCGACGACTCCGTCGATGAGGGGTTCGACGACCTCGGGCAGCCCTGCGAGCTGCCCGCTGACGACCAGGGCTGCGAGGCTCGGGGGGCCCGGGTGTGCACCCAGGGCGGGCTGGCGACGGAGTGCAGGCAGGTCGTCGCCGGGGGAGGGTGCGACGGCGTCGACAACGACTGCGACGGGGAGATCGACGAGATCGACGTGGTGCATGGTCCCGATCTCGTGGACATGGCGGCCGCGTCCCTCGATTCGGTCGTTGAGGCCACTCCCGATCACGTGCTCGTGGCCTTCACCGTCGGAGGCCCCCACGCGCGGGAGCTGTACCTCGAGCGCAAGCCCCCGCGTCCACGCCGCGCAGCTCGCGACCAGCGTCGGGATGGTCTCGGTCGCCGAGGGCGTGCGTCGGCGGCCGGCGTTGGCGATGACCGGCGGCGACGCCTGGGTCGCCTGGGTCCGGTCGGCGGGGGGCCTCGGGTTGGCGCGTTTCGACGCCGATCAGGTGCGGACCCTCGGGCCCATCGAGCTGGGCTCGGCGGAGGCGGAGGCGCCGGCGCTGACCGCGGTGGACGACGGGGGCGTGGTGATCGCCTGGGAGCAGGCGGGCGGGATCCGGGCCCGGCGCTACGACAGCGAGGGGGGCGCCGGCGAGGCGCTCACCGTCGCAGCGCGGGGTGCGACCCCCAGCGTGGCGTGGAACGGCGAGCGCGCGGCGGTCGCCTTCGAGGACGCCGGGGTCGAAGGTGACGAGGACGTCTTCCTCGCGCAGCTGTCCGCCGACATGGGCCGGGTGGAGCGGACCGTCGATCTGTCACCAGCCGCGGGTCGGTCCAGGGACCCCGACGTCGTCGGCCGCGGCGCCGACTTCGCCGTCGTCTGGAGCGACCGCCGGGGAGGCGACGACGACGTGTATCTGGCCATCGTCCCCGGCGACCCGGCGGCCGACCTCCCTCCCGATCCGCCGGCTGCCGTCGTGCAGCGCCCTGGACACCAGGCGGCGCCGCGGATCGTCTGGACCGGCGAGCAGGCCGGGCTGGCCTATGCGGACGATCCCGAGCGCCACGGCACCTTCGTGAGGACCTTCGAGAGGCTGTCCGCCGAGGGGGTGTCCGACTACCGTGACACCGCGAGCCGAATGGACCGCCGGCCCCCGGGTCTCGCCGGCATTGACGGTGTCTTCTGGGTGACCAGCATCAACCCGGAATTCCCAACCTCGATCGCTGTCTCCGGCTTCTCGCCGAGCGGCGAGACGATGTCGCGCACCGGCTCGTCGGTCCCGCTGACCGCCTACGATCGACCTCGGCTGCCGAGCATCCTATGCCCCACTGAGACCGGCTGGGTCATGCGCCTCGAGACCCTCCGCAACGGCGCCCAGCGGCTCGTATCCATCGACAGGCAGGGCGTGCCTCTGGCGTGGAGCCCGCCGATTCGAGGCGGTCCGACGGCCGCGGTCGCTTGCGAGGAGGATCGGGTCTGGCTGGCCCGCGTCGAGTCGCTGGGGGACCGGTGGCACCTGCGCCTGTCTACCTGGGACCTCGGCCTGCAGACCATGACGGCGGACGCGGCCGGTCCGCTCCCCGGGCGCTCGCCGCCAGAGCACCTGCTCTTCGTGCCGTCGGACAGCGGGCTCCGCCTGGTGGGGCTTGGCGAAGCCGGCTTCCTCACCGAGGCCCTGCGGCCAGGAGACGAGCCCGACTACCACCTGTTTGGGCACCCGTGGCTGGCCGAGCGAACCAACGGTCACGGGGCGTGGGCCAGGGCGGAAGGCGACCGCATCCTCGTGGCCCGGTGGATCTCGACAAGCGTCGCAGCGTCGATGCGAGCGTACGACCTGCGCGAAGAGGCGTTGGGCCCCGTGGTCGAGCTGGCGCTGCCTGAGGATCTGGGGCGCGGGGGCCATCGCTCCCTGGCCTGGACCGGCCAGCACGTGATCGCCGGGGTGTCCCTGAGCGGGGATCAGCCGCCCCGCGCCCTGATCTTCGACCTCGACGGCGGGCTGGTCCGAGAGGTCCCGGATGCGGCCGTGGTCGACTACGCCGTCGTCCCTTGGTCCCCCACCCAGTTCGCCGCGATCGCCAACCACGGGTGGGTCATGCTCATCGACGAGGCGGGGGACGAGCTGCGCCGCGCCAACGTCCTGCTCCCAAGCGATGTCAACTTCGCCCCCGATCAGCTCCACGCCATCGACGGCATCGGGATCCACTACCGGATCGTCGACGGCTCGGTAGGCCTGGACTTCGTGGCGTGCAACTGACCCCCTCGGTTTGACCGGCGCCGGGGCGGAGGGCGAGGGCGAGGGTGAGGGTGCGGGTGAGCGCCCGCTCCCCCAGCCGATCAACCCATCCTTCGTGTCTGATCGCCGCTATCCTGCCCGACGTGAACTGGTCCGAGTTTCAGCGGGTGCTCGCGGATCGCCGTCTGCCGGCGGCCCTCGTGGATCTGGACGCCTTGGATCACAACGTCCGGCTCACACAATCTGTGGTCGCGAGGGCAGGGCTCACATTGCGGGCGGCCAGCAAATCGCTGCGTCATGTGGGCCTGATTCGGCGCATCGTGAGGGCGGGCGGCGCGGACTTCGTCGGGCTCATGGCGTACGAGGGGCACATCGCCGGGGTCCCGGACGAGCACCCGGGCGGGCGCGCCATGTCCGCGGCGATCGGCGCGCTCAAGCGGGCGGCGGTCCCAGACACCCGCAAGCTCCGCCAGGCCACCGTCGACGCCTTGCGTGCCGCTGGCCACGACCTGACGGTGGTCAACGGAGGCGGCAGCGGCAGCCTCACCAGCACGCCCGCGGACCCAAGCGTCACCGAGGTCACCGCCGGGTCCGGCTTCGTCATGTCGCACCTGTTCGACCGCTTCGACGCCCTCAAGGAGATGCGGCCCGCCATCTTCTTCGCCCTGGAGGTCTGCCGGGCGCCCGATCCCGGCCGCATCGTGACCCTGCAGGGAGGCGGCTACATCGCCAGCGGCGCCCCAGGCTCGGACAAGCTCCCCATCGTCCACGCCCCGCCCGGCCTCGACCTGCTCCCCATGGAGGGCGCAGGCGAGGTGCAGACGCCCGTGCGCATCCGGTCGGGCCCTGGTCCGCAGGTCGGCGACCCTGTCATCCTGCGCCACGCCAAAGCCGGCGAGCTCGCCGAGCGATTCGCCAGCTACCTGCTGGTCCGCGAAGGTGAGGTCGTGGCGGAAGAGCCCACCTACCGAGGGATGAACTGGTGCTTCTACTGACCCCCATCACCCCCAGCCGTCTGCTGACCCGGGTCCTGCTGCTCGCGGCGCTCGTGTCGGGGTGCGCCGGCGCGTGCGCCGAGAGCGTCGTGACTGTCACCTCCGGTCGGGGAGGTGAGGGTGAGGGTGAGGGTGAGGGTGAGGTCGGGGAGGGGAGCGGCCCGTGCCCCGAGGGTGAGGACTCCGGGGACTGCGCGCCCGAGGGCGCAGGCGAGGGCGAGATCGCTGGGCAGGGGGAGGGCGAGGGAGCGCCCGATGACGAGCTCGGCGGCCCGTGCCGCGGGTCCGCCGACTGCGCTGACCCCCTGCAGCTCTGCGGCCCCGCCATCGGCGGAGGCGGTGAGCTGCGCTGCGAGCTGCCTCCGGGCGTCTGCCGCCTCGACTCCGACTGCGACCAGGGCCACTGCGACGCGCCTTCGAACATCTGCGTCGCGGGTGCGCCGTGCGGTGCCGACGGGCAGTGTCCGGCCGGGCAGCGGTGCGACTGGGAGGCCGGGCTCTGCGCCCCGGAACCCGGTCAGGGCTGCCGGCGCGACGCGGACTGTGGCCCGGGCGAGGCCTGCGACCGGCGGGGTGGCGCCTGCTTCTCGCCGCCGGCGGTGGGCTGCCAGGCGGACGCCGAGTGTCCTCAGGGCCGGTCGTGCGACACACGGGCCGGGCTGTGCCTGCTCGAGGCTGGCGCCTGCGACCCCGACCTCGTCGACCCGGGATGCCCCGCCGCCTTTTCGTGCAACGCGGCGACGCTGCGATGCGAGCCGGTCCCATGCGACGCCGAGCGCGCCTGTCGTGTGCCGGGGCACGTGTGCGACGCGCGCACCGGCCGCTGCGCGCCCGCCCCGAGGCGCTGCAGGCAGGACGCCGACTGCGAGCCGCCGGCTGGCACCTGCGACACCCGCGCGGGGCTGTGCGTCGACCCCCTGTCCCTTCCCGGCAGGCCCGGTGGACGGCGGGACGGCGGCGAGGCGGCGGCCTGCCGGCGCGACGCCGAGTGTGTCGTCGGGTTGTCCTGCGACCGTGCGGGGAGCTGTCGTCGGCCCGCCGGCGCAGCCTGCGACGACGACGGGCAGTGCGGCGCAGGCTCGACCTGCGCGCTGGCCCTATGCACCGCCCGGCCCGCGGGCGCGGCCTGCGCCGCCTCGCGGGAGTGCGCCCCCGGGTCGGTGTGCCTGGCCGGCTCGTGCGCCCCGGGCTGCGGCGTCAACGGGGACTGCCCGTTGGGCCAGCGATGCGGCGACGCCGGGTGCGAGGAGGGCTGCGACGGGCCGTTCGACGCCCCTGCAGGATCGAGCTGTGTCGACGGGCGCATCGTGGCGGCCTGCGCAGTCGATGGGGACTGCCACCTCGGCCGGATCTGCGCAGAGGGCGCCTGCGCGGACGGGTGCCGAGCGGACGGCGGCTGCCCGCGGGGCCAGGTGTGCAACGAGCCGGCCTGCGAGCCCGGCTGCGCCCGGGACGTCGACTGCCGGCCCGGCTTGCGCTGCGACGGGGGCGGATGCGTCGTCGGCTGCCGTCGGGATGCCAGCTGCGCCGCCGGACAGATCTGTGAGGCAGGCCAGTGCGGGGTGGGTTGCCGGCCCGACGGCCCGCGGGCGGGCGGGTGCCCCCTCGGCGAAGTCTGCGAGGCTGGGCCCGGTGGTGGGGCGTGCGTCGCTGGCTGCGATGGCGACGCCGACTGCGCCCGGGGGGTCTGCGACCGGAGGAGCGGCCAGTGCTCGGACGGCTGCGCCGTGGACGCCCACTGCCGCCGGGATCAGGTCTGCTTGGACGCCCGCTGCGCGCCCGGGTGCCGGGAGACAGCGAGGTGTCCGGCGGGTCAGGCCTGCGACAAGCCCCGGGGGCAGGACGTCGGTATGTGCGCCCCCGGCTGCGAGGCCGGCGTCCCGGGCCACGGCTGCGCCTTGGGGCAGGTGTGCCAGGAGCGCCAGTGTGTCGCGGGCTGCCCGGCGCAGGGCGTGGGCAGGGCCGGGCCCCGAGGCGGCTGCCCATTCGGCGCGCAGTGCGTGGCGGCGGCGGGTCCGCCGGCCGGGCAGTGCGAGGCGGCCTGTCACTGCGACGACGACCGCGACTGCGCCGTGGGTCAGCACTGTGGCGGCGACCCGCAATGCTGTCAGCCGGGCTGCCGGGAGCACGAGCACTGCGGTCCGGGGGCCTACTGCGACCTTGACACGAGCGAGTGCAGAGCGGGCTGCCGGGGCCTGGACGAGTGGTTCGACTGCGACGTGCGCAGAGGCGAGATCTGCATCGACCACGAGTGCCGGAACCCCGCGGACGTGGTGGAGCAGGTCTGCGACGACACCCCGTTCGACTGCTGCCTCAACGACGACCAGTGCGACGAGGGGGTCGACTGCCACCCGATCCTCCACAAGTGCATCCCCTGCGGCGTTCCCCGGCTCGGGCGCTGCCAGGATCCCCAGCAGATCTGCGTCCGCGGCTTCGGCGACGCCGGCCTCGGCCGCTGCAAGGGCGCCGAGCCCTGCGACATCGAGTGTGACCCCGCGCAGCCCGACAGCGGGCTGGCCCAGTGCCAGCAGGGCTGCCCCGAGTCAGAGCTCCCGCGGCACTGCGTGGCGTCCGGCGAAGGCGGCCCGGCCAGCTGCGTCGCCCGCTGCTGCGGCGTTGATGACTGCGACGTAGGCAGCGCCTGCGTCTTCTGCGCGTGCCAGGAGGGTTGCCGGACGGAGCTGGACTGCCCGGCGGAGGGCCCGGACGCCCCCGACGGCTACGAGTGTGACAAGAGCCTGCTGGACCGGATCAACCCGTTCGGGCTTGGGGAGTGCGTGGCCAGGGCCGAGTGCGGCGCGAACGACGACTGCGCGGAGGGGGAGGTCTGCGAAGGGCTCGACGACGACGGCATCGGGAAGTGCGTTGTGCGCGCGTGCGGGCGGGACTGTGGGGAGGGTCGTGGCTGCGACCCCGTGCGTCAGGATTGCGCCAAGATCTGCGCCTCCCCCGAGGACTGCGACGCCAACCCCTGCCGGCAGCCGCTGTTCGACTGCGTGCCGGGAGAGGACGACGTCAACGTCTGCCGGGCCAAGGAGTGCGCCTCGGCCGACGATTGTGAGCAGATGTGCCTTGCGGGTGGAGGCTGCGCCGCCAACTGGTGCAGCAGCATGCTCGCCTGCCGGCGCGCCAGCCGCGTGGATGTGCAGGTCTGCCAGTAACCCGGCATCGAGAGGAAAAAGAGCAGGATGAAGGAGCGGTCCGGCCCGCCGCTCCTCCACCCCACCCAAGGCAAGAGCTTCTAGGGAGTGTCCGCCCTGCCTCCCCGCCAAAAGCGGGGGGACGGGGCTAGAAGTGGATTCCTAGTTCCCGGCGGCCAGAGGCTGCCCGGATCGCTCAAGGATGGTGAACACCACCCGCCTATTCTGTTGACGGCCCTCGTCGGTCAGGTTGTCGGCGATAGGCCGGCGCTCGCCGTAGCCCATCGACTCCATCCGCTCGACGACGACCCCCATGTCATTCAGCGTGCTCACGACCTTGCGGGAGCGCTTCCACGACAGCCCGAGGTTGTACCCGTCGCTGGCCGTCGAGTCCGTGTGGCCCTCGATGCGGACTCGGGTGATCTCGGGGTGGATGCGCAGCACGTGGGCCACCTGTCCGATGATGTCGTAGCTCTCGGGGCGCAGGCTGTCCTTGTCCACGTCGAACAACACCCGCTTGAAGATCTCGATCTGGCTCTTGGTGACCCGCACGTCCGGGGCCTCCCTGACCACCACCGACGTCACGACCTCCGGCTCCGGCTTCCACTTCTCCGCGACCGCCTTTTCGAGGTCATCGTCGAAGTCCGGGCAGCCGTCCTTGTCGAGGTAGCCGTCGATGTCCTCCGGGTCGTCCGGGCAGGTGTCCTGCGCATCGGCGAGGCCGTCGCCGTCCCGATCCATCGCCACCGCTGGGCTGAACTGGTAGCCGGCGAAGACGCGGTAGTCGGGCGAGGCCCAACCGTTGGTCACGCCCGGGCCGCCACCGACGGTGAGCAGGTGGCCGTCGGCCAGGTTGAACCGCAGCCCGAGGTCGAGCTCGAGGGGGGCGTTGGCCGAGTTGGGATCGGAGTCGCCGTCCGCAGCGATGCTGCCGTACAGGTCGGCCAGGAACGTCACCTTGTGCGTGGCGTCGAAGCCCATGCCGGCGCCGAACGTCAGCTCGTTGCCCACGTCGACGTTCAGCAGCTTCTGCTGCTCGCGGAACCGGAACCCGGCGTTGACGGCGAACCGCGAACGCTCCGACAGCTTCCACTCGAGCACACCCTTGGGCTCCACCGTCGGCGAGCCCTCGGTGCTGAACGCGCTCTCGTCACCGCTGGGCAGGGTGACGGTGGCCAGCAGCGCGAACCCCACGTTGGCGGCCGGCCCGGTCAGCCGCCACTTGGGCACCAGGCGCAGGTCGCCGATGGACTGCGCGGTCAGCGAGTTGTCCGGCGCAATGCCAGCGACGTTGCCGTCCTGCTGGAGGATCAGCGGCAGCGCCAGCCCGATCTGGAACTCGTCGAGCAGACCGAGCGCCGCCATCAGGTCGAGGCCCCACCGCGACTCCAGCACACGCTGCTCGCGACCCGTGGGGGACTCGCGGACCATCAGCGGGTTCTGGGCGAAGTTGAGCAGCACGCCCACCGCCGGGTTCATGTGCGACAGGACCCTGGCGCCGTGGACGACGTTGTAGTTCTGCACGCCACCCGGAGGAGGCAGGAACAGCTTGACCGGGATCTGCTGCTGACCTGCGGTCAGGCCGGAGGTCACCAGGGTCTCCGCCTGCGCGGGGCCCGTCCAAGCGAAACTGGCGATGAGGGCCACGGTGGCCAGGGTGCGGTAGTTCATCAAAGCACCTCCTTGATGAGCTGACGACGCCTAGCCCGAGTTTCCGAGATAGTTCGCTCTGGGCCCAGCACCCGACCGGCCAGCTAGCCCGCAACCTCCTGTAATGAGATCAGTTCTTGCGTGGAAGG
>PVBE011711341.1_pt1 | contig 27865 bp, 23 predicted proteins | sample 1631181 | NCBI WGS metagenome assembly PVBE01 (sample SAMN08397723, study PRJNA350692) | Marine metagenome, whole genome shotgun sequencing project. | isolation source: water | place: Pacific Ocean | collected 2012-04
ATCATTTTCGGTGATGCGTCAGGATTTTGGGGCGGCATGGTCGGCCGTTTAATGGCTATGGTTACAGAATTCAGTGCTGGCGGATTCGTCGGTCTGATTGCTCTTGTTATTGTTCTTTCCCTCTTCAATCGCAGAACTGCATAACAGTTTTGATTGACAGCGAAGTTTGACTTCGCAACTTGCCTCCTGATTCAAGGATGAATTGGTTTTAGGCAAAGCACCTGTCTTTTGACAGAATACGATTATCCAGCCGCAACTGCCCTCGTCGGAGACGAGGGCAGTTGTTTTATTCGAATAAAACACAGTAGGTTAATGCCAACGGAGCACGATTTTGCCGAATTGTTCGCTGGATTCAAGTCGGGCAAAAGCAGCCGGCGCATCGTTTGCGTCGTGGACGGAATCGATCACTGGTTCCATTCCATTTTTGAAGAGTGAAATTGCTTCGCGAAACTCATTCATGTCGCCCATTGTTGAACCGAGCACCGATAGTTGGTTCCAAAAAATGCGCGCAAGATCGGTCTTTGGCGTAGCACCTGCTGTGCAGCCGCACGTGACAAGAGTCCCACCTCGCGCAAGTGATTTGATGCAAGGATGATGTAGTTGCCCTCCGACAGAATCGACACAAACATCAACGCCGCGTTTACCCGTTAATCTGCGAACCGCTCTTGACCAATCTTCGCCATCATCAAGCACGCCTTCGCTTGCTCCAAGTTCGAGTGCTTTATCGAGTTTCCATTGGTGTCTTGACGTCACAATTGTATGACAACCAAAGTGTTTACAAATGTTAAACGCTGCAAGTGCAGCCCCACCTCCGATTCCCGTGATTAACACACTTTGTCCAGCGCGAAGTTGAGCGCGGGTGACGAGCATTCTCCACGCTGTTAAGTGCGCAAGCCCAAACGCTGCACCCTTAACAGGATCAACATCGCCTACCTCTAATATATTTGATACTGGCGCAGTAAAGAATTCTGCATTTGTACCATTGTCGTGTTCGCCAATCATTCGAATATCTTCTGGAGATGGGCAAATGTTTGGAAGTATTGTTTCTGGTTGTCTCACTGCTGCATTGAGAAGTACTCGTTTACCGATCCATGAATCATCGACGTCTTTGCCGACTTCAGAAACTATGCCACAGCCATCGGATCCACTTACTCGCGGATACGTAAGACCTAAGCCCGGCATGCCAATTCCAACCCAAAGGTCAAGGTGGTTGAGTGCGGAAGCTTCTGTTTTGACAACTACTTCGTTTTCCTTGGGAGAAAGATTATCCCAACCATTATCTAAAACCACGTTGTTCGAAACGGGAACACCTTCGCCCGAGATAGTCACTGCCTTCATGTGGTAGCCTCTTTGCTGGCTCGTACTTTTTCAAGCAAATCCTTGGTTCGAATGATGCCCTCAAACTCACCTATCTTTCCGCCTTCATACTCAATGCCAATCCATCCGCGATATCCAGCGTCAAGCACAATGCCAATCATTTTTTCGTAATCGGTGTGCAACTCATTGCCCTCTTTGTCAAAGTCATGTGACTTTGCACTGACTGCTTTGGCGTATGGCATGAGTTCGGCAACGCCCTTGTAGCGGTCGTACATTTCACGCGTTCCCCAATCAAGAATAAAGTTTCCAAAGTCGGGCAGCGTTCCGCATCTTGGGAGATCAACCATTTTCATTACACCTGCGAGCCAAGCACCATTGGAACTTAAGCCACCATGATTTTCAACGATAACGTTTATTTTTTTCGTGTCACCAAATTCTGTTAATCGTTGCAGGCCGTCTGTGGCAAGTTTTTGTTGTTCTTCGTACGTTCCGCTTGATTGTGCATTTACTCGAATCGAATGGCATCCAAGTTCGACTGCGCAATCAATCCATTTGTAATGGTTTTCGATGGCTTTTGTCCTTGCCGCATTGTCAGGGTCACCGAGATGCCCCTCGCCATCGCACATAATAAGTAAACTAGTTACACCCAAATCATCACAACGAGTCTTTAAATCGCTCACAAATGTTGGTTCAGGAACTCTGTTGGGGAAAAAACTGTTGACATACTCAACCGCGTTAATACCAAATTGTTCTTTTGTGATTCGCGGGAAATCTATCGATTGAATGTACCCGCCTTGGATTGCTCGGTGGAGTGACCACTGCGCCAATGAAATTTCAAATATGCTTGGTTTCATTTTTCTTGTTCCTTCGATTCATCATCAATAAAGCAGTGAAACCCAACACATGGAACATGTTCAGGTTCATCGCTCTCGTGGATTTCTTCAATTAGACCGTGTACCTGTTGTAGGTGCTGTCCCGTGAGTGGAATAGAAACAACCTGTTCACCATTTCTAGAACCAGTCACCGTTGTTAATACCGCCACCGTTTCATTATGTTCAAGTGCAGTTAGAACATGTTCACCAACTTGTTGAGCAATGGGGCGCAGGGGTGTTACAAGGTGCGGGACACCTTCTTGTTCATCGTTCTGGTCGTTCTTATTTTCTTCGGTCATTGTGTTACCTCATTTGCATATGCAGTTGCAGCATCCATCGCATCTGGAACTTTTTCTGGTTCTTTGCCGCCCGCTTGCGCTGTGTCTGGCCTCCCGCCGCCACTGCCGCCACACCTTATTGCAGCTTCGCGAACCCAATCTCCCGCCTTAAGTCCCTTTTTTATCATTGCTCCGCTTACGCCAGCAACAATAATAACCTTACTACTTGATGCATCCGATGTGAACAAAATGGCCGCACCATTTGGTCGTTTTGAACGAATCGCATCGAGCGCGGTCATCATGGAATCTTTATCTGCTCTATCGATAGTTGCGACAATAATATTTTCGTCTAAGTCCGCGACAACTCTTGCTTGCTCAAGCACATGGTCTTTGCGCGAAGACGCAGCGTCTTTTTGGATTTCTCGTACATGAGTATGTAGGGATTTAAGTTTGAGTTTTGCAAGATGGCGAGTTGTCTGCGAAATCGTAAGTCCATCAACTTCACGGATAAGATCGTTATATGCATCAACAAGTTCAGAACCCCGAAGACTTTTTGCATCTTCAATTTGTTGCATAAGCGAAGCACCTGCGATGTGTGCGGCTTCCGCCGCAACGCCAGTGAGCGCAACGATTCTTCGAATGCCAGATGCAAGCGCTTGTTCGTGAAGCAGGACAAACTTTTTGGCATCTTGCGTATTGTCAAGGTGTGTGCCTCCGCAAAACTCAACAGAATAGTTGTACCACTCATTGTTGGATGGATTGTCTATCAACTCGTCTACCATCGCACCGATACTGACAACTCGAACAGGATCTGGATATTGTTCTCCAAAGACAGCGCGAACACCGTTAATTTGTTGGGCTTGTTCAAGGGGCACTTCTTTTGTATCAACGTTCAGGATATCTTGGATTGATTTGTTTACAAGGTTTTCAACCATAGAAACTTGTTCGTCCGTCATTGCATGTGCAAACGAAAAATCAAAACGAAGTCGATCGTGGTCTACAAGTGAACCGCGTTGCTGTACATCCTCTCCGAGTGCATCACGAAGGGCGTGGTTGAGTAAGTGGGTACAAGTATGGTTCGCCTCTATGCGCGCGCGTTGTTTTTCATTTACGGTTGCAGTTGTTTGATCATCCTCGAGCATGATACCCTTTAGTGTTCTCCCAACATGCAGGACATAATCACCATAACGATGCGTTTCATTGACAAGGAATTCGCACCTGTCTTGTGTACTTGTATCACGAACAATGTGACCTATATCCCCAACTTGCCCACCTTGTTCTGCATAAAACGGTGATTTGTTGAGTATTAACCCAAAGATTGACGAGCCATCCGCCCTGCCTACAAGGTCCTTGCCATTCCAGATGGCTTTGATGCGAGAGTTTGCAATTCCGCGACCATATTTAGATTCATCATTTGTAGGGAGGACGTTCATAGAAGCGAGTTTTCCCAGTATTTCTGGTGGCAAATGCATTTTCTGATCGATTTCGCTCGTAGCTCGAGAAGTCTCGCGCGCTTGCTCCATGAGCAATTCGTAGCCATCTCGGTCTACGGTTAGGTTGTGTTCTTCTGCCATGACTTCTGTTAAGTCGATGGGAAAACCAAATGTATCGTGTAGAGTGAAGGCGCTCGTTGCGTCAATGGTTTTACCGTCACCTTCGTTAACTACTTTTTCAAATAACTCAATTCCGCGGTCTAATGTTTTTAGGAAACTCTCCTCTTCGTCAAGAATTATCTGAGCAATGTGTTTTTCATTAGTTGAAATTTCGGGGAACACTTCGCCAAGCGTTTCAACCACAGCGGGTACAAGTTTATAGAGCAGTGGTCCTTCAACGCCGAATGTTTGATGGGCGTGGCGAACACCGCGCCGTAAAATTCTTCTCAAAACATATTCGCGACCCGCTGCACCGGGTCTTCCTCCATCCGCAATAGCAACAACAAGGCACCGAATATGGTCCGCAAGAATACGGTATGCAATGTCAATATGGTTATCAATATCTCCACCATATGCAGGAGCACCAGTAAGTGATGTAATGAGGGCAAAGATTGGTGTCCAAAGATCCGTGTCGTAATTACTGTTTTTTCCTTGTAATACGCGAACTACTCGCTCAAGTCCCATACCAGTATCGACGTGTTGGTTTGGAAGTGGGGTTAACGTTCCATCATCACTGCGGTTGTATTGAATAAAGACCAAGTTCCAAATTTCAATGACATTGGGATCATCCAAATTGACCAAATGTCCTCCATCTTTTCCGGGGGTGGAGTCGTAATGAATTTCACTGCAAGGCCCACACGGCCCCGTGTTACCCATTTCCCAAAAGTTGTCCTTACGGTCCCATCTCGTGATGTGCGAATGGTCAATGTCTGTTAATTCTTTCCAAAGATTTTCAGTTTCTATATCTGGATCAAGTCCATCTTTTTCATCACCCGCAAAAACAGTGACGTATAGCCGATCTTTATCAAGACCCCAAATTTCTGTGAATAGTTTCCATGCCCACTTAATTGCATCTTCTTTGAAATAGTCACCGAACGACCAGTTCCCCAGCATTTCAAAAAAGGTGTGATGGTATGTGTCACGACCAACATCTTCTAGGTCGTTATGTTTTCCACCAGCACGTATGCATTTTTGGGTATCAACAGCCCTTGTATAGTCTCTTGTCCCGCGTCCAAGAAAGACGTCTTTGAACTGGTTCATGCCAGCATTTGTAAAAAGCAAAGTTGGGTCGTTATGTGGAATGACTGGGCTCGAAGGAACCTCGGTGTGCTCGCATTGATTTGCAAAAAAATCGAGAAATTGTCTTCGGATGTCAGTTGCACTGAGAGTCATAAAGGGATTCCTGCATAAGGGGTTGAAAACGCAGATTGTACTCGCAGATATGCGCAGACCACATAAGATTCACGGGTTTCTGGTATCCTTCGCGGTTCAGATGGCGAAACGAAGACCTATTATTGGCGGCAATTGGAAGATGAATACCGATCTCGAATCTGGAATGTTGCTCGCTGGAGCAGTCGCAGATTGCATGGATACTTGCGAATGTTGCGAAGTTGTGGTCTATCCTCCCTTTTTATATCTTCAGGCGGTAGATAGTGTTATAGATCAAACCGCACTGAACCTTGGTTCTCAAGATATTTATTATGAAGCAAATGGTGCGTTTACGGGCGAAGTAAGCGCTGAGATGCTTAAGGATGTTGGTGTAACGAGTGTTCTTGTTGGGCATAGCGAACGGCGCCATGTTTTGGGCGAATCAGACGCTTTCATCGCGTTGAAAATGGATGCCTCGATCAACGCAGGCTTTCAAACTGTGCTTTGTGTGGGTGAAACTCTTGACCAGAGGGAATCGGGCAATACGCTAGAAGTTGTTCTTGGCCAAGTAAAATCAGGTCTTCAATCCATCGATGCATCAATGATGGACAACATTGTCATCGCCTATGAACCAGTTTGGGCAATTGGAACGGGGAAAACGGCGAGCCCAGGGGATGCACAAAGTGTCCACAAAGCAATTCGAGCATGTGTTTGCGACTTGTATGATGAAACAATTGCGAATACCCTTCGCATTCAGTATGGTGGTTCTGTCAAACCAGATAACGCCGCCGAGTTATTTGCCTGCTCAGATATTGATGGCGCACTTGTAGGCGGCGCCGCATTGTCAGCAGATTCGTTTAATGCAATTGTTGCGGCGGCTTGCGAGTCGTAACACAAGCACTGGAAATTATGAAATGAACAACACGTTCCTAATTCTTACAATCGTACTCATAGTAATTGCAATCGCAATGATTCTTATCATTCTCGTCCAGAGGCCGCAGGGAGGTGGACTTGCTTCCGCATTTGGAGGCGCTGGTGGTGGCGGAACAGATACCGTCTTTGGAGGTAGAGTGGGCGATGCTCTGACAATAATGACCGTCGTCGCATTTATTTTGTTTTTGGGAACAGCAATTGCTTTGAACCTTGTTGAAAGTAAAACTGTTATTGAAGAATCTGCAGATCCAGTTCCTGCAGTAACTGCTGATGTTGCTCCTGATGTTGCCCCCGATGTTGCTCCTGGTGTTGCTCCCGAATCTACAAAGCCCGTCCCGATTAAATTAGACCCAAGTCAGATGACTATTCCAACAAAGAAACCACCAACAATCCCTACACCCGCTACAACGGACGGAACCACCGAATAATGCTTCGTTCGATGACTGGTTTTGGAAGTGCATCGTCTCGTGAAAACGGAGTTTCGCTTCAAGTAGAAATTCGCACCGTCAATAACAAATTTTACAAATCGAATGTCCGATTGCCGGACTTACTTCAATCGCTTGAGCCAGAAGTCGACGCGTTGGTATCAAAACAAATTACTCGTGGCAGCGTGACCGTGAACGTAAAGTTTATGGATTCTCCAGAGCACGGTGTTGCAAAGATTAACGCTGATATATTAAGTAATTACATCAATTCACTTCGCGAAGTGGACTCTTCAGTTTCTATTGAAGTGAGTCGACTCCTTTCATTGCCTGGAGTTCTTAGTAATGATACAGATGAAGATGTTGCACTTCGCGTAAAACCAATCTTGACTGATTTAGTTAAAGATTGTTGCGAAAAGGTTCTTGAAATGCGAAGGCGAGAAGGCCGGTCGCTTGAAGAAGATCTTGATTGCCAATTAATAAAGATTGCGGAACATCTCGCGCATATTAAAGAGCGAGCACCTCAAATTGTAAGTGAATACCAAACACGACTTCAGCAGCGAATGGAAGCGTTACTTGCAGAAGTTGGTGCAAATGTATCCGATCAAGACACACTACGGGAAGTGGCAATCTTTGCAGAAAAGACGGATATCGCAGAAGAAATTTCTCGCTTAGAAGGCCACCTCGATCAGTTTCGTGAACTCACTGGGACACCAGAAAACGAACCGATTGGTCGAACGCTCGATTTTCTTGCGCAGGAAATGCTTCGTGAATCAAACACTATTGCAAGCAAGTGTCTTGATGGTGAAACAAGTCGGCGTATTGTTGAAATTAAAGGCGCAGTCGACCGAATCAAAGAACAGGTCCAGAACGCCGAATAATGGTTCCGATTGACGTGCTAATGAACCGCGTTAAGGCGTCGAGAGGGAAGCTAACCCCGAGCGGCTTGGGTGGCAGTAATATAGATTTGTCGTAAAATATCTCCGTGTCAATTGAATTCGAAAATTCTGACAAGAATGTTCAACCAGAGCCGGATGATGGCGATGTTATGGAAGTCATTGAAGGTCAAGAGCTGGTTATGATTTTAAGTCGGTATGAAATTGGCGCTATTCAACGAATTAAAGATTACAAGAAAGGATCGCGTAGTGCTCCTAAACTCATAGTTGAATCAACAAATAATCGGTATCTTTTAAAGAGACGAGCCAGTGGGCGCGATGATATCGACCGAGTTATTTTTTCACACACGGTACAAAAAAAACTCGGCGAACACAGATTCCCAGTTGCCGGTCTTGTTGAAACAGTCGATGGCAAGACTCTTGTCGAGAAAGATGGTCGTATTTATGAATTGTTTAATTTTATTAATGGTCACAGATTCGATAAATCAAAACAAGCTGCCGCAGAATCTGGAAGGGTTCTGGCGCATTGCCACGATCTTCTTCGCGAATTTTCAGAAGAACCAGCAGTAAAAAAAACATCGTTCCATCAAATTGAAACAACAAAAAAAGTTTTATCAGAACTCACTGGTGTGCTTTCAGAACACGAACATGCCTCCAAACTAGAGGGCATGGACGATACGATTGCGTTCATTTCAGAGATATTTGACAGAGCGAAATTTGCCGCCGATTCAGTCGGGTTTTCTTCGTTGCCCACCTCGGTTGTACATGGAGACTGGCACCCAGGAAACATGTTGTATAGAGATGGAGAAATTGTTGCGGTTATCGATTTCGATTCCTTGCGAGTTGCGCAAAGAATTACAGACATAGCAAATGGCGCGCTGCAATTCTCCATGCGGATGGGCATAGATGACGTGAACAGTTGGCCAGACAGTTTTCGTGGTAACACGATTTACTCAATGATTCAGGCATACAACGCGTTTACCATGTCGCCATTATTGCCATCGGAATTATCCGTCATCCCACCCTTAATGAAGGAAGCACTCGTTGTTGAAAGTGTTTTTCACATCCACCGAACAGGTAGTTTTGGGAAAATACTTGGATCCGACTTTTTAAGAATGGTTGAACGGAAACTTCGGTGGATTGACGAAAAAAGTGAAAGGATTATTGAAGTTGTACAACCACCAAAAAGCGGTGGAGACAGTTTCTGATGAGCAAAGATTTAGTCACTCTTATTTGTCCTCCGACAGAATTTGAAGCAAACATTTTGGCAATTGTATTACGTGACAATGGTATCGAAGCATTTGTTTTTGCCACTCCCGCGATTGGTGTGGGGATTGGATTAAGTGAGGGGTGGCGAGGAATCCCGCTCCAAGTAAAAAAAGAAGATGTGGAAATGGCGAGGCATGTCTTGCTCGATAATAAACGCCACTCTATAGACATCGATTGGGATGAACTTCAGTTATCCGGCAAAGACGACTTGGAATATGATTCCCCGCCGATGCCAATTACTGCAAGAATCGCATTCTTTTTTGTTGTTCTAGCCCTGCTATCACTTGGTTTATTGGTGATTCTTAATCTATAGAAAAACTATACTGATTATCGTTTATTGTGACACAGAGATAAGAGCGACGGGATAGGCTTCAAGCAACGCTGCGAGTGAGGAGTTTAACTCTGGAACTGTTCAAGGAAATCATTGATGGCGTCGGAATCGCCGGGACCCATTGGGCCAACTGGTGTCATGAGCACCCAGTCAGTTACGTCAGTCCTTGCAATTGTTTCTTTTTGGCCTTCTGAAAGAGAAGTTACAAGATCGGGCTGGTGTGCAAGTTCGCCTACTACTTCTTGTCCATTTACTTCAATAACTCGAAACCAAAGATACTCGCGTGGAGCCTCTTCATCATCAGCTTGCGACCACGGAACCTGCACTAAACAGCCGGCGTGTTCGCTTTCACCGATTTGCCCAGCGGTTTTAAGCAATAGTTCCCATTTATCTTGCGCCAATGTTGCGCTACGTTCTGTAGAACGGAGCGTTTTGATAACGGCTGTTTCACCTTGGTGCAACGTGAGAAGTGCGTCGTGGGGATATACCGTTGTTGCATCGGAACTTGCAATAGCAACACTTGGAACATCTCTATCTTCAAGACCGGGCATCCCTTCAGACAGCATTCCAATTGCCTTGTTGCACGGCATCAATGAAACAAGAAGATCTGAACCAAGCGACATTGGTTGCCCAGCAGGTGGAAGTGAAGTTTCAAGGGTAAGTGCAGCAAGCCCATCAACAATATGCACTGCTTCTGAAGCATAGATAGCGCAAACCCCAAACATTTCAAGTTCAACTCGACCGCAACGTGTAAGACCATGCGTTGAAATCCAAGCCGACCGGTCTTCTGGTTCTGCATCTTCGGGTGCTTCAACGAGCCTTGTAATCCAGAGAATTTCCTCTGGTGGTTCAACTTCGTCTTGTACAAAAATTTGATCTAAAATATCGTTGGGGAACCAACGACCAGTTGCTAAATCGCAAATGGAGTGCACGTTTAAATCGGAACCAGCCATTAAGCGCATTAAGTTCGAAAAGTGCGTGAGTGGATCACCCCTGTGCAACACTGTTTGCAGTGCAAGTACGTACCCCGCGTCAATTTCAGCAGCTTCTCGAGCAGCCTCATTGAGTGGTTCAACCCAGACCACAATATCGGTAGGCAAACCTTCGATTCGAACCCTTGTAGCCCATGGGACATCATTTCCGGGTGGATCGAGAGCTTCCGCTTCGATGGATTCTCCAACAAAGGTTGCAAACGCTTGTGTAATCGTTTCCATTGAAGGAAGGTCAGTACCGACGATAACGCCACGTAGGTCTGTTGGTGTTGGCTGTTGTAATTCCCACGGACGTTCATCTGAAAGTTCGGCGAATTCTACAATGTTAAAGTTGTTTGTCATGTTGTATTGCTTTTCTTCTTAATTTGCAATGATATTAATAATTTTATTCGGGACAATAATCACTTTTCTTATGGCGAGACCTTCAAGAAGGTCGCTGATTGTTTGGTTTTCTAATGCAATTTTTTCAACTTCTTCATCGCTCGCATCAGCGGGAACAGTCACTCGGCCGCGTACTTTACCCATGATTTGCACAGGTAACTCTAATTCGTCTGCGACAAGCAACCTAGGATCGAATGTTGGCCACTTCGCAACAGCAATATATCCCTTACCACCTATTTTTGTGTATATTTCTTGCGCAATGTGTGGAGCGAAGGGAGCAAGCAAACGTACGAACCGATCCAGTTGATCTGAAGTAAGTTTACCAGATGAAGTTGCAGTATTTACGAATTCAATCATTGAAGCAATAGCAGTGTTGTACGATAGATTTGGAATATCTTCGGTTACCTTTGCGATGGTTGCGTGTAGTGCACGTTCTACGGTATCGTCTTGTGCGTCTTGTAATGATTTATGCACATCACCACTAATTTCGTCGATACATAAACGCCACGCTCGTTGTAAAAATCGATAAACGCCAATGATATCTCTTGCGTTCCAGGGAGCAGATGCTTCAAACGGTCCCATGTACATGACATATAACCGCAGAGTGTCAGCACCATATTCTGCAATAACATCATCTGGATTCACGACGTTTTTAAGTGACTTGCTCATTTTTGCAATGACGCGTTCAACTTCTTCACCAGTTTCAGTTTCAATGTACTTGTTGCCTTGTTCTTCAATATTATCTGAAGGAACGAGTGATTTGTTCGGTCTCTGATATGCGAAACTTGTTAACAACCCTTGGTGGAATAATTTTTTGAACGGCTCGTTGCAAGAAACTTCTCCTAGGTCATAAAGCAATTTGTGCCAAAATCTCGCATAGAGAAGATGAAGAACTGCGTGTTCGGCGCCGCCGATATATAAATCAGTACCATTGCCCATCCAGTATTGTTCTGCGTCTTTGTCTACAAACCGGTCCGTGCAGTTTGGGCTGCAATATCGAATCTCGTACCAACATGAACCAGCCCATCCCGGCATGGTGTTTGCTTCTCGGGTGACAGGTGTGTCTGGTGTAAGAAGGGAAGGATCGACTCCGGCTTCTCCCGCAGTCGTCTGTAGCCAGTCTGTTGCTTTACCAAGGAGCGGTGTTGGATCTTCTGATTCAGCAGGCGTATAGTCATCCAGGTCTGGAAGGACAACCGGCAACGCTGCTTCGCTCACAGGATAATGGTTGCCTTCGTTGTCAAAAACAACTGGAAATGGTTCGCCCCAATATCTTTGACGTGAGAATAGCCAATCACGCAAGCGATAATTAACTTTTGCAGTTCCAATATTTTTGTCTTTAAGCCACGCAATTACTTTTTGCTTGGCTTCATCGGTTTGGAGCCCGTCGATGGAGAGAGTTTCACTCGATGAGTTGATAGAAGTTCCCTCGCCAGAAAAACATCCGTCTGTTTTTTTGTCTGGCTGTACCACTTCGATAATTTCAATGTCATGCGCTTGTGCAAAATCATGATCACGCTGGTCGTGCGCTGGAACGGCCATGATTGCCCCGTGTCCGTAGCCCATCAAGACATAGTCGGCAACCCAAATTGGAATTTGTTTTCCTGTTGCAGGATTTATAGCAAACAACCCAGAAAAAACTCCGGACTTTTCCTTTGAGTCCGCCATGCGGTCGACGTCTGCTCGGTTTTTTGCTTCTGTGACATAAGCCGAAAGTTCTTCGCCGTTACATTCTTTTGGTGGTGATGCGATAAGCGTATCAACAAGTGGGTGTTCGGGCGCTAGAACCATAAAGGTTACGCCAAACAACGTATCAGGACGTGTGGTGTACACGCGAATAGACTCGTCTTGATTGTCAACGTGGAAATCAATGTCAGCCCCCTCACTTCGACCAATCCATTCCGCTTGCATCCGCAAAGTGGAGTGTGGCCAGTCAAGACCATCTAAATCTTCAAGTAAACGGTCTGCAAAAGCAGTAATTCGAAACATCCACTGTCGAAGAGGTCTGCGGGTTACGGGGAAACCTCCGCGTTCACTTAAACCATCGGAAACTTCTTCATTTGCAAGAACAGTTCCTAATTTTGGACACCAATTGACAACCTGTTCGCCAAGATAAGCAAGTCGTTGGTTATTGATATACGAAGTTTTTTCTCCGTCGGACATTTCGTTCCAGTTACCGTCACCTGTTTGTACTTCTCCGGAATCTAGTGCAGCAATGAGCGATGCAATTGGTCTTGCTTTATTTTGTTTTGTATCAAACCAAGCGTTGTATGCTTGCAGCCAAACCCATTGCGTCCACTTGTAATATTCTGGGTCGATTGTTGCAAATTCTCGTGACCAGTCACAACTAAATCCAATGCGTTGCAACTGGTCTCGGAAGGTGTCGATTGCATTGCGCGTTGTTGTTGCTGGGTGTACCCCAGTTTCAATGGCGTATTGTTCAGCGGGTAGTCCAAACGCATCCCAACCCATTGGGTGTAACACGTTATAGCCCTGCATTCGTTTAAACCTTGAGACGATATCGCTGCCGGTGTACCCAACAGCGTGACCGACATGCAAACCGGCGCCACTTGGGTATGGAAACATATCTAAGCAGTAGAATTTTGGCTTTGTTCTATCAAAGTTCGCGTCATTTGGATTGACAACAGTGTTGAGGTTGTCCTCTTTCCACTTTGCTTGCCACCGCGTTTCAAGTTCATCGGCAACGGAAGCGCAGTATTTAAATGTTGGTGTTGTTCCGAGCATAAGTAGCGCAGGATACCGTGAGAATGATTATCTTTTTGCAGCAAGCGCCGTAAGGTGCTTTTTGGTTTCACCGACAAGATAAAAACTGCCTGTAACGCAGATTAAATCGTCACGACTCGCTGCTTGGGCAGCAATTTCTAATGCTTCTGGCAGCGAATTGGCAACCTGTGTCATCTTTCCGCTGATTTCGGCAAATTGTTTCTGTAGGATTTTTGGTTCAGCTGCTCGCTGGTTGCCCTGTGCCTTCGTGAAGATAATTTTGTCGGCACCAAGGGCGATTTTATGAAGCATGCCATCGACATCTTTGTCTTGGCAGCAACCAAAGACGCAGACCATGGAGTCGTATGGTATGTGAGCCCCGATTGATTTGATAAGTGTTTGGAGTGACGCTGGGTTGTGTGCACCGTCGACAATAATTTGAGGGCGTTGCCAAACAACCTCCATCCTACCTTCGATGTTTGTTTCTGCAAGTGATTTGTAGAGTGCGAGATTGTCAAACTCATAGCCAACCTGTTTGAGTTGATCAATTGCAGAAATAGCAAGCGCACAATTTGTTGCTTGATGCTCGCCATTGAGAGGAACGGGGATGTGCATATATTGTGATTCTTCAGTAATCACACATATACGTGTGTGCTGTTTTCCGTCAGCCCCTCCCCCAAATCGAGCACTAAATTCAATGTCAGTCGCAACGACCTTAACTTCTGTGCGCGATTCTTCGGCACATTCCTTTAAAACCGCAGTGACTTCTTCAGTTTGGTGCGCACTAATTGCAGGGACAGACGGCTTGAAAATACCTGCTTTTTCCCGCGCAATTTCTTCGACAGTCGTCCCAAGAATGTTGGTGTGGTCAAGATCGATTTTTGTAATTAGCGAAACAAGAGGAGTAATGACATTTGTGGAGTCGAGCCGACCGCCGAGACCTGTTTCAATAATAGCAATATCAATTGCTTGTTCTGCAAAGTATTTGAATGCAAGTGCTGTCATAAGTTCAAAGAAAGTTGGAGTAACTTTTTCTTTTTTTGCACCAGCAACGACCTCTTTGAGAATGTCGGTGAACGATTCTTCGGAAATCATTTCTCCATTTACGACAACGCGTTCCCGTATATCGATGAGATGTGGGGATGTGTATTCACCAACGGTGTAGCCATTCCCGCGAAGCATTGCAGAAAGCATTGCAACTGTTGAACCCTTCCCAACAGTTCCGGCAACGTGAACGAGGGACACCTTATCTTGTGGGTCGCCGAGGGCTTTGAGCAGCGTACGCATACGATCGAGCTTGAAAGTTGATTCGTTGTATTGCACGACTCGTATTCGTTCGTAATCGGTTTGATCTAGCAAGTAGTCAACCGCTGATGAAAACGTCCCAGTCGCAGGAAATTTGGTCTTTTTCGCTGTTTTCCGCTTCGTTGCCGGTTTTTTTGTTGTCCGTTTTGTGGTTTTCTTTTTCTTTGTTGTCTTTGAAGTAGCCATAGCCGTGCTATTCTACCATAAAAGCGATTACGAATCAAATGAACCGACACAACCCGTTGTTAAATAACAACTTAGAGCAAAACAGAGGTTTTTCTATATATGCCCAATAATGCCCTGTCACTCGAATCTTGGCGTGTTTTGCGAATTCAAGGGGAATTTGTTGAGGCAATCGATGCACTTTGTAAACTTCCACCCGCCGTCACGGTTTTTGGTTCGGCACGATTGCCCGAGTCTAGCCCACACTATCAATCAGCAGTTGAATGTGGCAAATTACTCGTTGACGCAGGTTTTGCGGTGATTACTGGCGGCGGTCCGGGCATTATGGAAGCAGCAAATAGGGGCGCTTTTGAACAAAATGGAACGTCAGTGGGGCTAAATATTTCTCTACCCAAGGAGCAAGACGCAAACCCATACCAAACGTTGGAGTTGGATTTTCGGTATTTCTTTATACGTAAAGTTATGTTTGTAAAATACGCGAAGGGGTTTGTTATTTATCCGGGTGGTTTTGGCACCCTCGATGAGTTTTTTGAATCGTTAACACTAATTCAAACGTTAAAAATTCAACCCTTTCCAGTTGTACTTGTAGGCAGAGATTTTTGGGATTCGCTTGTTGACTGGATGCGTGAAAGACTTGCAGAACAATTTGAAACAATCGATTCAGATGATTTAAATTTGTTTTTGGTTGTTGATACACCTGCCGAAGCGGTAAAAATTATTCATGACCATTTTACTGGACGTAAAAAGGTTGGAGAAAATCTTCCAAAGTTTGAGTCTGATGAAGAGGAACCAACTGGCGAAGGTACGCGGATTGGAGTTCCGCCCAAGAGACAGCCGCGAACATGATCGAAAAACACCACCAGGAAGATGACGAATCATTCGTCGAAGTAACCGAAGCGGTTTCACAAGAAGACGAACGCGTTGCTGATTTGATGGCGCATACGATCGATGTATCCGCGCTTGCAACTGCAGTAACAAAACAAAAAGCCGCCGATGCTGCGGATACACTTGAAGATCTTGACGACGTAGAGGCCGCAGAAGTCATCGAACTGATGGAAGACCAAGCAGCTGCTGATGCACTCGCAGAAATGGAAGTCCCACTCGCCGTCACAATCATCGAGGATTTATCTGAGGATGACCGCACACAATACGCATCGACGCTGCTTTCTTTGCTTGCACCGGATGATGCAGTAAGTATTATTCGTGGGCTTGGTACTGAGTTTATCGAGCCGCTATTTGTTTCCATGGCAGTCTCCTCTGCACGGAAATTGCGGAACTTGTGCGATTATGAAGAAGAGTCAGCTGCGGGCATAATGACAACCGATTTTGTTTCGCTTTCAGAAAACCTTACGATTACAGAGGTGGTGGAAGTTCTACGTGAGAGAGAACTTCCTGAGCATGTTCAGGATTTACCTGTAATTAACAAAATAGACGAACTCGTTGGAGTTGTGAGTTTGCGTGCGCTCCTAATTGGTATGTCCAGCGCCACGGTTGCTGAAACAATGGAACAAAAAGTCGCCGCCGTGCATAGCGGAACCAACAAAGAGCAAGTGGCTCGTGAATTTGAACGATATGGATATGAGATGCTTCCCGTGATAGACGCCTCAAATCGATTGCTCGGCATTATTACCGTGGACGATGTTATTGACATCATTGAAGAAGAACAAACAGAAGACGTTCAAAAGACAGTTGGTGCCGGCGCAGGCGAAGCGGTGTATTCGGGTATTGGGGAAAAATTAAAAGGGCGTATGCCGTGGCTCATTGTGTCTGCGGTAATGATGTTGCCCGCGACATACATCGTTCTCGGATTTGAATTGATGATTGAAAAAGTTGCACTTCTTGCAGTTTTTATGCCGCTTATCGCTGCACTTGCTGGCAACGCAGGTCACCAGGCCCTTGCGGTTACTTTGCGAGGTATTGTGCTCGATGAAGTACGTCCAGATAGGATATTTCCATTGATGCGTCGCGAACTAACGGTCGGCTTGGTAACCGGCGTGATCATCGGAAGTGCTGTTGCAGTGATACTCTGGATATTTGGCGACGGTGAACTGGCAACACGCTTAGGAATTATTTTCGCTTGTGCGATGGTTGTTTCGATGGGTGTTGGTACTTTCACAGGCGCTGCAATTCCGCTTGTAATGAAACGAATCGGCGCTGACCCAGCGCAGGCATCGGCGATTTTTTTAATAATGATTACAGACGCAGTAGCGTTTTCAACGCTTCTTGGTTTTGCGTGGATAGCATTTCAATGGATGCAAGGGAACTAAACTTATGATTAGAGATATCGACAGAATTTTAATTGCACGAGGAGCGATTTCAGACAGGGTACGCACACTAGGAGAGGCGATAACAAAAAACCTTGAAGATGTCGGCGAACACGAAATCGCGTTGGTTGCTGTGATGACCGGAAGTTTGATTTTTGTTGCAGATTTGATGCGCCACTTACCCATGAAAATTCAAATTCAATTGATGACCGCTAGTAGTTATATTGGAAAAAGTAAGAAGAGTAATAACGATCCAATGCTTGGCAAACTTCCCGATGTAAAGGGAATGCACGTTCTTTTAGTGGATGACATTCTTGATTCTGGAAAAACATTAACACGAATTCGCAGTGAACTTGAGGCGTTGCAACCAAAATCGATTCAATCTTGCGTGCTCCTCCGCAAAAAACTTGAATCAGCAATGCATGTGCCCTGCGAATATATTGGTTTTGACATCGAAGATGAATTTGTTGTTGGATATGGGCTTGATTATGATGGCTATTACCGCAACTTTCCTGACATCGGCGTTATTTGCCCTTAATGGTTCATTGGCATTCAACTTAATCCACCGCTTGTTAATTAATTTATACTGCTACGTACCAGTTACACCACCATGAAAGAGAAATCCAAGCAAAAATCGCCAATTGCAGATGATCTTAGTCAGATGCAAGTAGCACTCCATCTGCCGTGTGCTCGTTGTGGGTATGAGTTGAGAGAACTAGCGGCTGATGGTGATTGCCCAGAGTGCGGTGAACCAATACGACTTACTATTATTGAAATTGTTGATCCAACTTCGCGGCGACTTGCACCAATCGTTAATCCTCGTTTGGTTGGGAACTCTATAACGGGCGTTGTGTTTTTCTTTTTTATTGCTGTTGTTTTATCAGTGCTTGCGATTTTATCGACGGCGCCAGATTCACTTCCTGTTCCGATGTTTCTTCGCACGTCTTCGACGTCTGGGTTTGTGTGGCTTTCTGCGGCCTCTGGACTTATTTCATTGGTAAATCTTGTTCCAATGATGCAGATGTGTCGACGGCCCGTTTTAATTGGTTGCATGGCGGGCATTGTGTTGACGTTTTTGGGATTATGTTTATGGTCTGTGAGCATGGTTCTTATTGCAACGATTCTGTTGGGGAGTGGCACAAACTCAGAAGCATTCACGATGTTGTTTGATACATGTTTACCGGTGGTAGCTAGCGGATTAGTTTTTTCAGGGTTCCGTCGACTTATTCCTCGGCTTGGTCAACGGAGCAGGGCGTTTCGACAGGCCCAGGGCAGTCGCCAAAGAATGAATGACTTGCTTGCAGCGCTTGTGGTGATAATTGTTGGGCGAACTTTTCTTATTGTCTCATCATCTGATTCAAATTTATCGCTTCTGGGTTTGATTGTGATGGTAATGAGTATATCGCTCGTTGTGATTGGACTCGGGTACCTCCTTCGAAATATAGTATGGATTCGCAACGCCCTCATCTCACCACCGCCCGCACTGCCCGAACTCCTCAAGCCAATTAATTGATCTAGGACTAATTTTTGGCTGCCAACGTGGCAGATGGACCGTATTGAAATGTGCCGTTGGCGGTGTCTAAAGCTCTATTAGTGGCAAAAAGCGGGTTCTGAATGTGCGGCATGGTGTGAAAATTGCACAGTAGTACTCTAAGCCAGAGGCAACGTGCCAATGGCAGCACAGGAAGGGTTCGTCGTATTCAAGCACGAGCCGAGGATCAGGAGATTAATTTCATGGCAGTAAAAGAACTGGCATTTGACGTTGAAGCCCGCAAGAAAATGTTGCAGGGCGTCGAAAAACTCGCTTTAGCAGTGAAGTCCACCCTTGGACCACGTGGGCGAAACGCAGTATTGGATAAATCTTGGGGCGCCCCAACTGTGACCAAGGATGGCGTTACTGTTGCGGAAGAAATAGAACTTCGCGACAAAATCGAAAACCAAGGTGCGCAGCTTGTCAAAGAAGTTGCATCAAAAACATCTGACGACGCTGGTGACGGCACAACAACCGCAACAGTACTCGCAGAAGCAATTTTCAAAAGCGGCTTGCGACACCTTGCTGCAGGTTGCGATGCGAACGCGATGGTTCGGGGAATTCGCAAAGCGGTTGAGTCTGTGACAACATCTATTTGCGATATGTCGCAAGCAGTCGATGACAACATCGAAGCGGTTGCAACAATTTCTGCAAACAACGATGAAGAAGTTGGCAAAATTATGGCAAAGGCTTTTTCCAAAGTTGGAAAAGACGGTGTCATTACCGTTGAAGAAGGAAAGAGTTTAGACACAACAATCGACGTTGTTGAAGGCATGCAGTTTGACCGCGGTTTTCTTAGCCCTAACTTTGTAACAGACGTAGATGCAATGCAAACGGTTCTCGATAAACCACTTGTACTGATTTACGAAGATAAACTTGATTCAGCAAAGCAACTTGTTCCGTTGCTTGAAAAAGTAATGGAATCGAAAAAGGGCTTGCTGATTATTGCTGAAGACATTACTGGCGAAGCACTATCAACACTTGTGATTAACAAGTTGCGCGGTGTACTCCAAGTTGCAGCAGTAAAAGCACCCGGATATGGCGATCGCCGTAAAGCGATGCTTGAAGATATTGCAGTCCTGACAGGTGGCGAAGCAATTATGAAAGATCTCGGTATTGATATTGAGAAAATTTCACTTACGCAACTTGGTCAAGCAAAGAAAGTCGAAATTACAAATAAAGAAACCACAATCATGGAAGGTGCCGGCACATCGCAAGCAATTCAAGAACGAATTGCACGAATTCGCACTGAAATTGCAAATAGCACTTCGGAATACGACCGAGAAAAATTACAAGAACGTTTAGCCAAACTCGCTGGTGGTATTGCACAAATTAATGTTGGTGCAGCAACCGAATCGGAGCTAAAGGAACGCAAGGCGCGCGTTGAAGATGCGTTGCACGCAACTCGTGCTGCCATTGAAGAGGGCGTTGTTCCAGGTGGCGGCGTCAGTTTTATTCGTAGTATCGAAGCGTTGCAAAAAGCACGTAAAAATGCAAAAGGCGAAGAAAAAGTTGGCTTCGAAGTCATCGCCGATGCACTGACCATTCCACTTAGAACTATTGCAGATAACGCGGGAGCCAAGGGCACTGTCGTTGTTGCAAAGGTAAAAGAAATGGCTGGAAGTAACGGCTTCAACGCTCTAACACTTGAGTACAGTGACTTATTAAAAGATGGAGTTATGACTCCAGCAAAGGTTGATCGTTGTGCGTTGCAAAACGCATCCTCCGTTGCTTGCATGCTTCTTTCCACGGATTGCATCATTACGAGTGCCACTTCAGATGAAGCCGACGCTGGCGCAGCTGGCATGGATCCAATGGGCGGCATGGGCGGCATGGGTGGCGGCATGCCAGGCATGGGTGGCATGGGTGGCATGGGTGGCGGCATGCCAGGCATGGGATTCTAAACGATCAATAAACTTACACGAACACAAACTGGAGACAGAACAATGGCAGTAAAACCATTAGAAGACAGAATTCTTATTAAACCTCTCGAAAGAGAAACTAAAACAACATCAGGTATTTTCCTTCCTGAATCAGCATCCGAAAAGCCTATGCAGGGCAAGGTTGTTGCAACCGGTCCCGGGAAATTGCTTGATGGCGGCGAACGAGCAAAGCCAGCAGTAAAGAAGGGCGATCTCGTTGTATTTGGAAAATACTCAGGAACTGAAATCGAAATCAAAGGCGAAACTCACCTTATCGTTCGCGAAAGTGAACTTCTTGGTCTGATCAACGGCTGATTCCGAAAGAGAAAAATATTATGACAGCAAAACAAATGAAATATGACAGTGCCGCACACGAAGAGTTTCGTGAAGGCGTAGAGCAATTGGCAAAAGCGGTTGGTACAACGTTAGGACCAGCAGGAAGAAACGTCGTTATGCAAAAATCATGGGGAAACCCATCGGTTACAAAGGACGGCGTATCGGTTGCAAAAGAAATTGAACTTTCAGAACCCTTCCAAAACATGGGTGCAAAAATGGTGCAACAGGTTGCAAAGAAGACAGCGGACGTAGCCGGTGACGGCACAACTTCTGCAACAATTCTTGCAGACGCGATTTTCCGAAATGGATTGCGACATGTTTCTGTTGGTGCGAATCCAGTGATAGTACAACGTGGTATCACGGCAGCCTCAAGAGTGGCTACAGACGCAGTAAATGCAATGGCAATTGATTGTAAAGGGAAGAGTGACCTTCAAAAAGTTGCTTTGGTTTCTTCTAATCACGATGCAGAAATTGGCAACATTATTGCTGAAGCAATAAACAAAGTTGGCGGTGATGGTGTTGTTGAAGTTGAAGAGGGTAAGACTGCTGAAACAACATTGGATTACGTTGAAGGCATGGCGTTTGATAAGGGATTCCTTAGCCCGTACTTCATGACGGATCCAAAAACAGCGGAGTGCGTCCTTGAAGATTGTTCAATTCTGATTTACGAAAAGAAAATTTCAAATCTAGCAGACTTGCTTCCTCTCCTAAACAAAACAGTAACTTCAAGCAAACCATTGTTGCTTATTGCTGAAGATATTGAAAATGAAGCCCTCGCCGCACTTGTCATTAACCGCCTTCGTGGTTCGCTAAAGATTTGTGCTGTAAAAGCTCCTGGCTTTGGCGATCGCCGAAAAGCAATGCTTGGTGATATCGCTGCACTTACTGGTGGCACCTTCTTCTCTGAAGATATTGGTCGTAACTTGGAAGATGTTGAGCTAAACGAACTTGGCGGCGCAAAACGAATTGTGATCACGAAGGACAGCACAACAATTATTCGTGGCGATGGCAAGAAGAAAGACATCGATGCGCGCGTGAATCAAATTATGAAGCAAATCGAACGTTCGACGAGCGATTACGATAAGGAAAAATTACAAGAACGACTAGCAAAACTAACGGGCGGCGTTGCAGTCATCGAAGTTGGCGGCACAAGCGAAGTCGAAATGAAAGAACGAAAGGATCGAGTTGAAGATGCACTTGCGGCAACCCGCGCAGCAGCTCGAGAAGGGTATGTTGCAGGGGGTGGCGTTGCATACATTCGTGCAATTGATGCAATCGAAAAAGAACGAAAGAATTCGAAAGGCGATGCAAAACTTGGTTTTGATATTCTTGCAAGTGCACTAGAATCACCCGCATCCTTGATAGCATCCAACGGCGGTGACGATGGTGATGTTGTTGTTGAAAAAATCAAAGAAGGTAACGGTGGTTTTGGTTTTAACGCTTCAACACAAACCTACGAGGATCTCATCAAGGCAGGCATTATTGATCCAGCTCTTGTTGTTTGTACCGCGATTCAAAACGCAGCTTCGGTTGCTGGCCTGATGTTGACGACAAATGTTGTGGTTACTGACTTGCAAGATGATGAAAACCCTATTGAGCAAGCAATCTTCTAAAAGAGATGGCGAGTTTTTAAAGCATGAGTGTTACACGTTGCTATTACGAAGTCCTTGATGTCACCCGAACTGCGGATGGCACGGAGATTAAACGTGCCTATCGGCGACTTGCCATGAAGCATCATCCGGATCGGAATCCTGATGATGCAGAAGCAGAGAAGAGTTTCAAAGAGTGCGCCGAAGCGTACGAAGTTCTTTCTGATCCCCAAAAGAAACAGATTTATGACCAATACGGTCATGAAGGTTTGCGTGGTCAGGGTCATGCAGCACACGACTTTAACACGATGAATGTTGAGGATATTTTCTCGATGTTCAACGATATTCTAGGTGGAAGCCGAGGCGGTTTTGGTAGCGGCAGAGGTAGGCAAAGACAGGCACGTGGATACGACCTTGAAACTGATGTTGAAATAAATTTGGACGAAGTGCTCACAGGCGCCCAACGAGAGGTTGAGTTTGACCGCTTGGATGTATGCGAAACTTGTTCCGGTAGTGGTGCAAAGCACGGTTCTTCCCCAGAAACATGTGCAACATGCCAAGGGCAAGGAAAAGTTGCGCAACAAGGTCTTGGAGGTATGTTCCGAATGGTTTCAGCCTGCCCAGCATGCAGCGGACGGGGTTCAGTTATTAAAGACAAATGTGTGGATTGCCGTGGTCGTGGCCGAATCGCAATACACCGAAAACTTACGGTAAAAATTCCTGCCGGCATTCACCACGGTCAAGCCGTACGTGTAGGCGGCGAGGGTGAACCGCCCGTTCCAGAGGCATCGCCAGATGGATCAGGAACTCGTGGAGATTTGCATGTACTTGTACGAGTGAGCGAAGATTCGCGTTTTGAACGAGATGGCGATCACATTATTCATATTGTTTCAGTGGCATTTACACAACTTGCGCTTGGTGCAACAATAGAAGTGGAATCCATTGACGCATCCCACGAATTGGAAATTCCTGCAGGCACACAAACTAATGAAATTTTTAGAATAGAAGGCGCTGGATTGCCTGATTTGCGAACTAGTCGTCGTGGAGATTTAATGATTATTGTTCGCCTTGGGGTTCCAAAAAAATTATCAGAAGAACAGCGCGAATTACTTGAAGAATACGCAAAGACTGAGGATGTCCCTGTACATGAAGCGGAATCGTCTTTTTGGGAAAAACTTAAAGGGGCAGTGACGGGCGGATAGTCCATAACAAGGAATTACATATGATGACCGAATCAAACACAGATGAAGAACAAGTAAGCCAAACTGAAGAAGTGGTTGAAGAACAAGTAGAACAACTTTCAGAAGTTGAACAACTTGAGCACGCTCTTGATGAGGCGAACGAAGCAAAACTTCGTGCACTTGCTGATTTTAAAAACTTTCAAAAGCGAAGTTACGAAAACGAAGTTCGTGCAACAAACGGTGCAATGGCAAGAATCGTTCGTGCAATCTTGCCGGCGATTGAGCAGATGAATATGGCAATCGAACACGCTGGCGATGATGTAGTAGTACAAGGTTTCCAAATGGCACTAGATGGCTTGTTGCATGGGCTTGCTGAATGTGGAGTCGAAATCATTGCACCAGATGTTGGTGATCCATTTGACCCACAGATGCACGAAGCAATGATGCGTCAAGATGCAGAAAACATGGATATCGATCATATTGTGATGGTGATGCAAACGGGCTTTCGCCTAGGCGACATTGTCATTAGCCCAGCAAAGGTTGCAGTAAGCAACTAACAATGCCTACCTACGAGTATCAATGCAAGGCCTGTGGGCATGAGTTTGAATTGTTTCAGCAGATGTCTGATTCAGTTAAGAAAAAATGTCCAGAGTGTTCAAAGTTGCAATTGAAGCGACTTGTCGGTTCTGGCTCAGCAGTCATGTTTAAGGGAAGCGGTTTCTATGAAACCGACTACCGAAGCGAATCGTATAAAAAAGATGCGAAAAAGGCAGATGAATCTTCTAAGCCAAAGAAAGACAACAAAAAGTCGAGCGATTCCAAAAAGAATTCTAAAGACAACTCTGCTTCCTCTAAGAAGAGTTAGCATTCACGTTATATGCCAATTCGATTTATTAACCGGCTTTTAGACCACCTTTCGCACGAGGGATATCGACCTACGACAATCCGCAATATTGTCAAGGATTTACGAATTAACCAAGAAGATAGGCGGGCTTTTGATGCCGCCATTTTGAAGGCAGAAGAAGACGGGGTTATTGAACTAGGTCGTGATGATTGCGTTCGCCTGCCCGCACTTCCAGATGAAATTGTAGGGACGTACCGTTCAAATAAACGTGGTTTTGGTTTTGTCAAACCAAAACAAAGATTCAGGGAGGGTGATGTTTATATAGGTGCAGGTGCACAGGGAGACGCGGTTTCGGGTGATACAGTTCGGGTAGCCATTGCCCGAAGTGGACGATGGAAGGGCAGAGGCGACGCGGGAAAAATAGTTGAAGTGCTTGAGCGTGGTCGCGGAGAATATGTTGGAACACTGTATAAGCGAGGTGATTCTTGGTTTGCGCAACCAGATGGTCGCGAGTTACACGATCCAGTCATCATTCGAGATGTTGGTGCAAAGGATGCCAAGCAAGGCGACAAAATTGTTTTTGAAATGTTGCACTACCCCGAAAAGGACTACTACGGCGAGGGAGTCATTTCAAGAGTGCTTGGCGATGCTGGTCGGCCAGATGTTGAAACGCAGGCAGTCATGCTTGCCTATGGGTTGTTTGATGAATTCAATGAGGACTCAAAAGAAGAAGCACGAAATTCAGCTACGCATTTTGAAGAAACTGGCGACGAGGATCGCGAAGACTTAACTGATGAGTTTATCTTTACAATCGACCCGCCAGACGCTCGCGACTTTGATGATGCTATCAATATTTCGTTTGATAAAGAGACAAACGAGTGGGAACTTGGTGTACACATTGCAGATGTTGCAAGTTTTGTTCCTCAAGACAGCGCACTAGACAGAGGAGCCATCGAACGAGGAAACAGTGTTTACTTGCCACGTCGTGTTATTCCAATGTTGCCAGAAGTGTTATCCAATGGTGTTTGTTCCTTACAAGAAGGCGTGCGACGTTGGGCAAAGTCTGTGTTTATTCGTTTTGACAATAAAGGCAAAGTTCTTGGACACCGATTGCGTAACACCGTGATTTGCTCAGCAAAACGGCTCACGTATCTTGAAGCACAAGCATTAATTGATGGAGACGAAAAAGAAGCACGGAAAAATGCAGTAACTAGTGGGAACTACCCCGATGAGTTATTAGACACGTTGAATCTTGCTGACGCACTTGCAAAAAAACTACTCGCGAGACGGCGCCGCGATGGCATGATTGAGTTACAACTTCCAGAAGTTGTTCTTGAATTTGATGATGATGGGCACGTCATTGATGCGCATCCTGAAGACGATGCGTTTACACATCGTATTATTGAAATGTTTATGGTGGAAGCAAATGAAGCAGTTGCAAGAACTTTTGCTGGCATAGACATTCCATTGCTCAGGCGAGTACACCCCGAGCCAAAGTTCGGCGACATGATTGAATTACGTTTGTTTGCGCGAAGCGTTGGCGTGGGTATTTCCGAAGAACCAACGAGACACGATTTACAGCGTTTATTGCAAGCAACAAAAGAAAGTGAGTCATCAAGGGCGGTGCACTTCGCAGTACTTCGTACACTGACACAGGCAATCTACAGTCCCGCCGAAGTTGGTCACTTTGCTCTAGCAAGCCACCACTACGCTCACTTCACAAGTCCAATTCGTCGCTATCCAGACTTGACCGTGCACCGTGCGATTGCGGCGTATCTTGACCAGACGGAAAATGGTACATCTTTAAAAGGTGGTAAAGCAAAGCGGGCAATCGTGGGAAACATCCGTAACGATGATCGAGTGCTTGATGAGGGGGCACTTCTTGAAGTGGGGGCACATTGCTCGTCAACCGAAAGAAACGCAGAACAAGCTGAACGTTCTCTTCGCACATTTCTTGTCTTGCAATTTTTAAACGACAAACATCTTGGTGATGAGTTTACGGGAATAATTACAGGATTCACCTCGGTAGGATTATTTGTTTCATTGGAGCGGTTCCTCGTTGAGGGTCTTTGCCGATTCGAGTCATTAAAACAAACATCAAAATCATCTGGGCGTTGGGAAAAACTTGAAGGCACAGGTCAAATTGTTGCAGTTAGAAGCGGTGCAGTTCTGTCCATTGGTGACCGAGTCACCGTGCAAATTACAGCCATTGATTTGCCGACGCGGCAAATGGAAGTACACGTCCTCAAAATGCCCAAGCGACATATAGAAGATGTTGCAACATTGGTACCACCCAGCAGTAAATCCAAACGGGGCGACCGCAACAAATCGGATGCTAAAAATCACAATTCTAAGCGAAAAGGGAAGGGTAGAAAGCGCAAGTAAGTCGTATCATGGGTGGAATAAGATAGGAGTCTGACATGACAGATACTGGCAATTTTGAATCCATCCTCCACGAAGATCGAGTCTTTTCTCCCCCAGCCAATTTTGATGCACGTATCGGTGGCGCCTATATTGGTTCGATGGACGAGTACAACACAATGTACAAACGCTCCATCGACGATCCTGACGGTTTTTGGGGAGACGTAGCTGACGAGCTTGATTGGTTTGAACGGTGGAACACTGTAAGTTCAGGAACGTTTCCAGATGCAAAATGGTTTGAGGGTGGTAAAACAAATATTTGCCACAACTGTATTGATAGACAAATCAATATGGGTCACGGTGACGACACAGCAATCATCTGGGAGGGAGAACCACACACAGGTACACCAGAAGTTCGCACACTTACGTACCACGACTTGCATACTGAAGTTTGCAAATTTGCAAACGCGCTCAAATCACAGGGCGTGAAGAAGGGCGACATCGTCACTATTTATATGGGTATGGTGCCCGAACTTGCAATCGCAACGCTTGCTTGTGCTCGAATTGGTGCACCGCATTCAGTTATTTTTGGAGGTTTTTCTTCGCAGGCGATTGCTGACCGCGTGAATGATGCAAGCAGTTCCGTTGTCATTACGTGTGATGGTTCGTGGCGTCGCGGTAAAGTAGTTCCATTGAAAGACAACGTAGACGCTGCAACGGAACTTACTGATGTCATTGAAAAAGTAATCGTGTTGAAACGTTGTGAAAACGACGTTTCGTGGAATGAAGAGCGGGACATTTGGTGGCACGATGTGTGCGAAAGCCAAGAAGAGGATTGTCCTTGCGAATCGATGGCCGCGGAAGACATGTTGTTTTTGCTTTACACGAGTGGTTCGACAGGAAAACCAAAAGGAATCATCCATACAACTGGTGGATACATGGTCTACACCTATTTAACAAGCAAGTGGGTATTTAATTTACGCCCAGATACCGACCAAGTGTATTGGTGTACTGCTGACATTGGTTGGATTACGGGGCATAGTTATATTATTTATGGCGTGCTACCCAACCGTGTTCCTACGGTCATGTACGAAGGCGCTCCTAATTTCCCAGAACCAGATCGTTTTTGGGAA
>PVBE011874636.1_pt1 | contig 27863 bp, 30 predicted proteins | sample 1631181 | NCBI WGS metagenome assembly PVBE01 (sample SAMN08397723, study PRJNA350692) | Marine metagenome, whole genome shotgun sequencing project. | isolation source: water | place: Pacific Ocean | collected 2012-04
GGTTGGCGGGATCCGATGGGTATTGAAGAGGGAGAGCTACCGAGGGTGTTAGTCTTCAACCCGGAGACAGACGAACCGGAGCCCCCAGAGTTCGGCCTGCGCTTCCTTGAGTACAGCTATACCGTCGTGTTAGTTAACGATGTGGACACTGACGAAGCGTCCTTTCAGTTATGCGAAGAGATGGCTAACGCTTTGACTGCGGCAGCGTTGACTAACGCGGATACCGCATACATGAATCCAGGTTCGATCGTTATAGCGGAGCAGACGCAACGTTCGATCGTTGGCATGGTGCTAGTTGCCAGATATGAGGGGCTTTGATGTCTACGCTGCCTGACTTGGTGACTGAACTGGAAACGGACCTTGACGCCATTGCGGGAGGTACTCGCAGCCGCATGTCTCAAGACTACGGGAATGAACTAACAGAGTTCACTGCTCTAGGTCAAACGAAGTATCAGATTCAAGCGTCTTACTTGAACCGAGACGCGGAAGACTCGGCTACGACTAGGGATTATGTGGAAGTAGAGGTGTTAGTCCATCACGCATTGGCAACGATCGCGGGTGAGCAAGCATATCGAGCAGGGCAGATGGCGACCGACCAAATCGCCATGTTAGCTGACGACTTCTGGGAAGGTATGGCTTCGGTCTACGGGTTGTTGCCGGACTTCCCGGCAGTCAATGCGAGCCCGACCAGGGTCGGCAAACGAATAACGTACTCAGTAGGAGTGCGTTTAGCACTCGCATAACGGGGGTAGGATCATGGCTTCGATTACTAGGCAGGTCGCGATTGCGGTCGATACTCAAACGGCAGAGGGTACTGCCAATACAACGATTGCAGGACTAACGGGTGCGCTTACGCTTGCTAATGGCATCGTGAAGGGAGACTCGGAATCGGGCTTGATCGGTTCCGGCCTAACGTATTCTTTCAATCGCAGGGAGCGTCCTCCGGGAGAGTTGGAAGGGAGCTTCACTCGGTTGGATGGGGATTTCCTAGAGCAAGAGATTACGTTCTCTTTCGCCTTCCCGCTATGCGGCCCGCGTAAGAATACGGAGACCCCTGCGGTTGGCGGTAACTTTAAGCACGAGAAAGGCATTGATGCATTGCTCAAGTGCTGTGGTCTGTCCGGTTCGTTAGTCGCTACGTCGTGGCAGTACGTTCCGATTGATGCGCTATTCGCTACGATGAAGATTTTCGATTCGGGCGAGCATTGGGTCGTTCGAGACATTCGAGGGAACCTTAACATACGTGAGACTCCCGCAGAGATCCCGATCGTCACTTGTACGTTAGTCGGTATCATTGATTCTGTCGGGCAGACGACGTTCCCTTCTCCGTTGGATTACGAAGAGCAAGCTTCGGTCAATGCTATCGCTTGCAAGGAAGCGAATCCCATCTGGGGTCAAGGTGCGACTGTTAGGGGATGGTCGGAGCTTGAGATCGCCATTGAGAACAACCTTGAGAAGATTCTTGATTCGGCCTCGGACGTGGGTTTCGTGTATGAGCAAGCGGGACGGACTATTACGGTCTCCATGACTATGAAGGACGACGATGGTGATCCTGATTTCACACAGACTAACATGACGGGGACGGCTGCGCCTACGGATGATCTTGATTTCACCGTTGGGTCTGCTGCGGGTGACGCATCACCTGCGCTCGCCCATCAAATCCAAGTAGCCAACCTGCGCGTTCAGTCGTACACCCCTGCGGTTGCGGGTAAGAAGGCAGCTTCCCAAGTGACGGCAGTAGCAACGGGCCTAACAGATGGGTCAGAGTTCTTCCTGACCTTCTTCTAACATGAGGTTGTGTCGTGCCGAAGGATATGGAAAGCAAGGTCCGCATAACAGCGGATACCAAGCAAGCGCAGGGTGCGCTTAACGATATTTCGAAGGCTGCTAGAGGAGTAGGTGATGCTGTAGAACAGACCGAACGAAAAACCCGCCGTGCGCAGTCAGGTATGGCTAAGTTCGTTACTTTCCTAAGGTCGAAATTCGTCGTTACCTTTGGTGACGTTATGCGAGCTGTCGAGGCAACGTTTCGGGCTATACAGAATACCATAACCTTGGAAGGTCAAGAGGTTGCCTTGCGTGGGCAGCTTTCCCGGATGGGGGCAGACTTCGACACTTTCCTAGCTAGATTGGACGAAGCCGCGAAAGGTACTGTAGCGACGGCCGACCTAATCGGTGCGAGTTCTCGTGCGTTACTGTTAGGTATCCCTGCGGATGAGATTGCGGACTTGCTGGAGATAGCGGGTAGTCGAGCTAGGGCAACCGGAGATACGGTTGCAAAGGCTTTCGATGACATTACGTTAGGCATCGGTCGGGGGTCTAAGATGATCCTCGATAACCTCGGGTTCATCATTGATATCCAGGGAGCCTATGAAGAAACAGCCGTAAGCATAGGCAAGACTACCGAGCAACTAACAGTGATCGAGAAGCGAACTGCGGTACTCAATGAGGTGCTTCGTCAGGGCAAGAGGGACATGGAGGCTTTAGGCGATGCTTCTGAGAACGTCTTCCTCCAGCTACAGCAAGGGCAAGCGGCCTTCGTTAACTTCAAGACTCTGTTAAGTGACATCCTGACTTTGCTTGGGGTTTCTCTCAGTGCTGTTTTATCCAGGACAGCAGGACGGTTTACGGAGCTTTGGAAGCAAATGGCTAACGGGGTTGACGCCTTAGCATCAATGGGGGCTCACCTTCCGTTCGTTGGTAAGCGCTTCGAAGAGTTAGGCGAGAAGACTCGGGCGACTGCGGACTACTTTGCGGGGCTGGATATGCGAGTTGATGAAGCTACCGATGGCCTAGAGGGACTAGCTGAAGGACTAGCGGCGAGCGTATTAGGTTTGGATGAGCAGTCGAAGGCTGTTGGTAGAACTACCGAGGCTTCGTCGGCTTACATTAGGGAGATGCGTGGGATTAAGGATGCTCAGGATGAGGTCAAGACAACCACGGATGACCTAACAGCAAAGTACGAAGAACAAGTGCCCGCAGTCAGGGAACTTAGTAGAGAGAATGAGCGTTTGTTGGGTGTGTTGCAACGCTTAGAGCAAGTGCCGCAAGCGGGTGTTATTCCGTCGGAGTATCAGCACCTAAGGGCTAAAGGGGGGTTGAGGCAGCCGCGTAACCAGCAGCGGCTAGAGGATGCCTTGCGCCGGGGTATTAGGCCGCACCAGGGCGGACGGCGAATCAAAACCCTTGACGGCGGTTCGATACTGCTAGAGGACGCACACTAGATGGGTTATGCACAACCGGCCTTCATGGTAGACCATCTTGCTAACGAAGCGGGCATAGTAGGTATTACCACTAACGTAGGAGGTGCGTTGAGTGATGACGGTAAGCGAGCGCTGATTGATTTTCAAGTTGGCAACTTTGCTATGTTCGACGTCAGTTCCGCATTCCATACGGTTGAGTATGACTTTGGGGTTAATGCTTCTTTCAATCGTGTTGTTATTCCGGCAGGGCATGATATGGCAGGCGTGGACCTAGCGTTCCCTAGCGCTGACAACCCTTCCTACACTTCGCCGTCAAGCCACGGAACTCTTAGTCCGGTCTTGGACGGCATCATAGACTTTGCTTTGACTAATACGGGGGTTTCTCATAGGTATTGGCGTGCAGCTTGGGGCGCAACCGTAGGGGCGTGGCAGTTATCCCAGATATGGTGGGGTTGGCGCACTCAACTAACTGCGGCGGCTCACGTTCAGCCGGATTGGGATTTTGAAAGCGAGACGCCTACCGTATCCCATGATTGGGGAACGCGAGTGTCTACGCTAGTGCTAGGTCCGGCACGTAGACGTTTCTCCCTAAGCGTTGAGAGGATTGATCCGGCTACCGCAGACTACACCATACTTAACACGGTAGCGCGAACTGGCGCAACCCATCCGTTTTACTACTGGCCCCCGGATACTGAAGATGCGGGACCTTTCCTAGTTGCGTTGGATAGGGAAGCTCGTATTAGGCAAGGGTATAGCATACCTAATAAAGCGATACGGTATGACTTCAACTTTGAATTTCGAGAGGTTGTCTCGTGAGCCTAACGATCTCAGAAAGCCAAAGGGATCTGCTAGCGCCGGACCATGCGATCATGGTGACGCTTATCAAGCATGAACTGTTTAGCGATTATGTGGCGAAGACGGTAGCTGAGACTTTCTATTGGTCGCATCCGTTCCCGGTGTACTACAACTACGGGGGGACTCCTCGGATCTTTCGGCATCGGTTGCGGGCTGTTAGTCCTATCGTGAATGGCTTCAGCCACATTCCTGATCCTTCTGAGTTTGATATTAGGGATGTGATGGAACTAGAGTTCGATGCTTCGGGTGTAGCGGGTGAGTTCCTTTGGCAGCGTTTGACGGATCTTAACTTGATCGGCTCTCAAGTTGAAATATCTACTCTGTTAGTTCCTACCAATATTCTAGACCTGGATCGCTATTGGGATTTAACGTCTCTGGACGAAGACCATAAGGTCCGCTTTCGCGGAGAGGTGACGCGAGCCCCTGAATTGAATGACCGAGCGAACGCTTTTGCCATAACATGCGAGACCGTCGAGCCTTCACTTGATTGGGTTTACGTGACTAACCCCACCGCAGACCCCAAGGATCTAGGAAAGAGGATTCCGGTAATTGCTGGGGATGCTAAGCGTGTCCCTTTGATTAACTACGACGTGGGCACGACTGGCGTAGTGTCGGAAGACATGAACCGAACTCAAAATACGGTCTTCCTGACGGATGTTAGTGAGTTTGCTGCGCCTCCTTTTGACATTGTGGTAGACGCTGAACGGATGACCGTCACGACGGTTAACGTAGCTTCAAGTAGTTTGATCGCTCAGCGTGGGTCGGCAGGAACTAAAGGCATTGAGCACCGTAGGGGTGCCGTAGCTTCTACGATTCAAGACACTCTGCTAGTTGTGTCGAGCCAACCCGTGTCAGGGATTGATGCGTTGTACCTGTCCGCTCCCGAAACTAATGACCTAGTACGGATTAGTCCGGCGGACTACTCGGAAGACTCCAACGATACGGTTACGATTCCGGGGCGTACGATTAGCTCCGTCGCCATAACAGCGGATGAACTATTCAATATCTTGAAGGGGCTTGAGCCTCCTGAAGTAGCAACGCAACCAACCTTTGCGGATCCAGCGGTGACGGTTGATATACTTAACAAGAACTTCAGTTCTGGGAGTCGATCCACTAGCCCTAGCTTGGTGCAGACTAACTGTACTGCGGGGGACTCTGGTTCGGATCTTCTTATGTCCGGCGTTAACGGAGCGCAACTCGATGGCGTTTGGTACTGGAATGACGGAGACTTGGGTACGCTAAGCGATCCCGTTAATCGGTTTCGGGTGCATATAGAATATTCCGTCACTAATCCCAATAATGAACTAATGCCTTTTCGCTTTCGTATGCGTAGCTCTTTCGGGAATATCTTTTTCAGTGCAACCGTAGCAGCTTCAGCTAACGGTACCGCAGCGGGCACTTACATTAGTGATTGGTTTACGCCCCCAGCAGGTACGACGGTGGATGACTTCAGCAACGGGGCGTTAGGTTTTTCAACGGGCGGACCTCACCTAGCCTTCAACATAAGCAACGTCCCCCATGTGTTCGGCCGCAACGGACTTGTTATTTCCTCAGGCAGTAAGATTGAGATTGAGAGTCTGGCTGCGGGAGGTGCGTTAGTCCAAACGGGAGATGTCACCCTCGACGTACCGGCTGGTGAGAAGAGCGGCTTCGGTCTTGACTTCTTCGCAGATGTTAGGGGCGCTGGTCTTGAGGCAGAAACGGATCTTCAGAATCTTGATGCTGACTCCGGGAACTGGACGCCTACTCCGACCGGGACCGTTGGTGTATCCGATGCGGGCATTGGGCTGGAAGTCGAGCAGTTAGGCGGCGGATCGGGAGAGCTTCTTGACTTCATCGGTAGTGCAGGAGATTGGCTTAACGTAGTTAGCTCCTTCTGGGGTGATGCTACGTTCGCGGCTGCGGGAGATGCGCTAGGTGTTGAGATAACTCAGGTACCTGCGGATAGCTTTCCTACAACTAACGGAGCCATGTGCTACGTACCGTTAGATGCTCCAACAGAGATCGGTCCTGATTCCACGGGTGCGATAACGCTCACCATAGACATAGCATCGCAAGCGGAGATTGATGACAACTACTTCCTGGTTGCTCTGGCAGAGAACGCGGATCATGCCGGGGCCGAATGGCGTTGGAATCTACAGTCCTTGCTCTCTGTTGGAGTTAATAACCTAACGTTGAACTTAGGAACGGGAAATGGCGGGTCTATGTTCGGTGCTAGTGGCATCTTCACCGCTAACTACTTCAACGTTCAATTCGCGGGGGAAGACGGAGAGTCCGCGCATGTTCTGCGTTTAGACGGGCAGCTCGACGAGTCAGGTATCAACGTAACTAACGTTGCTACTCGGACTGTAGCGGTAGATGTATCGGGTCAACAGCGGGTAGAGTACGGGCTTGACATTAGTGCAGCCGATCTCACTAAGCTTTCGACCGAAAGCACGGGACTTGAGTTCATACTCGCCGATGTTTCGGGCAGTGAATCTCGTTGGAGGGTTTTGCAAACTTCGTTGGCTAGCGGAACTAACGCTATTGCGCATCCGCTGTCTTCTCCTGATTCTACCGTAGGGGGTGGAGTAGACCTAGCGACTGTTACGTCGATGCGGTGGCAGATAAAGTGGATTGATGTGGTTGCGGGTAGGGCTATTAGTTTCTCTACGATCACGCAAACAGCGGTAGACTTTGTTACCCACCCCGCAGACGTAGCGCGGATTGTCCTGACTACGTTAGCGGGGCTGGACGATGATGTGGTTGATAACGCTTCGTTCAACCAAGCGTTAGTCAACGTACCCAATGTTTCCATAGCCGGTGACTTACGTAGGGCAGGCGTTACCCTCGCGGAGCTACTTGCGAATATCGGGTTTGAGGGTCGCATCAACTTCGTTAGGCGGGAGGATGACGACAAGACTCGGTATTATGCGTTGTCTCCGCCATCCTTTGCCTTTGAGTGGGGGTACACTTCCCCGGGAATTAACTTGTTTGTTTTCGACCGCATGCGCTCTACGCTTAAGGCATTGGATGAGCGAGCCAATCAACTCCAAGCGCTATTTGAGTTTCGGAACCTACCCGCCTTTTTGAATGTTGAGCTATATCGGCAAGTGATAGTAGTCAACGAAGAGACTAACGATCTAGAATTGGACGGAGTGCCTACGGCGCTTATCACTGCGGCTCAACTTCAAGTAGGCCCGCGACCGGCGGGGCCGACTCAATTCAATTTTTTAGTGGATCGCGGAAGTGCGGTGGAGGTGTTCCGGTATTATGCCTTCGAGAACTTCAGAACGAACGCTCGCGTATACACATTGTTAGTCCCTTTGAGTGACGGCTATACTCTGGAGCCCGGAGACGTAGGTAACGCTTACCCACGATGGGTAGGTTCGCCGACCTATAGGAAGGTTCGAATAACAAACGTAGCCCTCGATCCCGAAGAACCCGTGGTTGCGCTTTCTTGTATAGAGGTACCTTAATGCAACGACTAATAACGTTTCTTCTAGCTGTGTGCTTGGTGCTGGTATCGCCTAATGCTATAGCGCAATCGGCGTGGCCCGCAGGTAAGGTGTTGTTTACCGACGCGGACGACTTGCAAGAGAAGTTCGATGCCGGGGACTTGGGCGGCGGCGGCGGCGCGTTAGACAACATAACAACAGTTACCTGTTCTGCGAATCAAGCAGTTATTGGTTCGACTACTGGAGTCTATCGCATAACGACAGGTTGCGTAGCGGATGATACGATCCTCATACCTAACCTGTCAACGTTTTTGGCGACAACGATCATACTTCAGAGCATCATTAACGACACTGGGGTTAATCTGGTAGTTGATGCTTCGGCTAACACCGTAGGCGTAGTGAATGAGTCGGGTTCCGCCATCGGCGTTTCGGGGTCCACTTTCTCCGTAGTGCAAATTGCTGCAAGTCATGTTCACTTAATAGGTACGGGTCCCGGTGCGGCCATGCGGGAAGTTGCTGGCGTTACTAGTGCGACGGGAGGCGTTAATGCTCTCTTGTTAGGTTCGGAGGACAGTAACAGCGCTATTGATCCCGCAGCAACTAATTCGATCATAGCTACTAGCTGTGCCACTAACAGACTTTGCTTGATCGGTAGTGACTACGACCAAGGAACCGGGGAAGGTCCGGTGCCTAATGCTACTGCGTTCCATGCGGGTGGAGGGCTACGGGGGTGGCCGGATCTTCCTATATATGATTCGGGCGTTACTTACAAGACTGCTAGTTATTCGGGTATCCTTCCGGGGGCCTATGACGATATTATTCAAACTCAGACTAGCGTGGTTGGGGGTAGCCACAATCTGATCGGGCCTCAAGACGTAGGGACCGGACACTCGGCCGTGTTAGGTAACGGGAATTTGATCGCAGGCGAAGCGGACTATGCCTCTATTGTCGGATCGTCGAATTGGATCTGGCTGAAAGAAGCTTCGACCGGTGCGCCAGCAGCGGGGATTAGCATATTAGGCATAGAGAACCTAATTGACCAACGGACTACAGAGCCCCCTAAGTCGGGAGAGCTAAGCGTAGTGGGCCACGGCAATACGATTGTAGGTTCGCTGCAAGGCAGCTCAATGTTAGGTGCAATGGATTGTACCTTCACCGCTGCGCAGGATGCTGCGGCTATCGAGAATGTCCACGCCATCGGCGCACGAGATTGTAGGATTGCGGCTCCGGCGTATACGGGGCAGTCCGGTACGGTCCCTTCAAATGTGTACGCTACCGGACGTTATGCGGATGCGTGGATTCACGGACAGCGAGTGCGCGGGACTCCTGGGTACGAGATAGACACTGGCGGAACCAGCCTAACTAATACCGTCGGCAGTCTTCAGACTTGGGAGGTTGTGCTGCGTAAGGAGATCAGAGGGACTAGCGAGCAGAACCTTGAGACGGATCAAGGGGCGGACACGACTAATATCTTCTTCAATCACGCAAGCCTTTGGAATTGGCAGCTCGACGCTACTTGCTATGACATGGGGGTAGACCTTGACGAAGGCGCATCGGATCCGGCCTTTGGAGTGTGGCGGAAAAAAGGATTTATCATTGCGAGGGATTGGGATAACAGTTCGACTAACAGAGCATTGACGATGTTTGTCGATGGAACTGAAGCTGCCCCGGTTACTGCATCTACGGGCAATCCGACTACCGTATCCCCCCTAATATCTTATAGCCCCGGTACTCCCGATCCAGCTAACTGGACTTTCCGAATTGGCTTCACTGCTGCTAGTGCGGAGTTTGAAGTATCGGTAGAGAGCACAGCGGGCGATGATCTACGTTGTAACGCTTTGCTCCGCGTTATTGAAATGAGGAATTCATAATGAGGTTTAGCATTAGCCTAGTTAGTCTAGTATTTTTATTTTGGTTGCTTTGGTTTTTGGTTGCTTGGCAGTGCGCAGCAGCACCCCCGCACGGGGTTATTGGGGGCGCAGAGCACCAACCTCCGGCCTACTCTCCCGACCCGATAGTCGCTTACAATTTTAACATAGACGGCTCCGCCTCCCACGCATACGCCGATTACGTTGGTTCCAGTAATGCCGAGTGCTGGCACCTAACCATACCTAGTGAAGTAATCTGGGGGTGTCCTGCCTGGAATGCTACTGGCGGACCTAACGGAACTGGATCACTTCAGCAGCTAACGGATAACTCTGCAACTAACGGGCTGTTCGTGCCCGGTAGTCCTTCCATTTTTGATGGATTCTGGGATAACCAAGCTTATACCTTTGCTATGGATGTCAAGACTACCTCTTGGGGCGAGGATAGCGGTTTCGTTTTTGTACGGAGTACTCAACTACAGATTAGGCAGCAAGGGAGTAGCGCCCTAACAAAGCATGACGCCGTTGTCGAGGTTTCCGGTTCCGATGTTATTGGTACTGGCTCTGAAGCGGATGGGACGTGGCACCATATCTGTTATACCTTTGACGGTGACACTGATACTGCGGCTATAGTAATTGATGGGGTCGTGGATGCTAGCCAAACTGATTGGACGGGTACGATACCTAACAGCGCTAGTAGAGTGACCATTGCTACTACTTCTAGCGACCAAGAACTAGCTTTTGAATACGACAACGTTCGCATTTACGATATTGCGCTAAGCGCAGACCAATGCGGAGACATAGCGGGCGTTGAGGTATCCGGTACTCCGAGTAGTGGCGGCATGCCTTGTCAGCTCCCTTGCGTTCTACCCTAGAGAGGTTGTTATGCGTAAACTGATCCTACTTCTGTCCCTTGGGTTGGCTGGTTTCTCGCTGCTGGCTTTCGATTTTAGCGCTCCGGGTTCACCTTTTGCTGTAGGTGAAAACTCCGACGCTATCCATTGGAATGAGATTGATGCGGAGTTTGACCGCTTACAGCTACTTGACACGATAGCGGAAATGGAGACAGCGGAGTTAGTCAACATAATCCTCGCTACCGAGTTAAGCTCCCTCGCTCAGCTTAACACTTTGATCTCTGCTGCCTTAGCGGACGGCGCGCACACTTCCGACACTACAGCCGCTACTGTCTGTAGTGGGGTCACTACCTACCTTAACGGAGAAGCTAGCTGCATTGACCTAACTACGGTGTTCGAGGTTATCAATACTGACATAGCACAAGTAGACGAAGTTGAAACGCTCACTGCCGATTGGGTGAACGTTACCTTCCCTTGGCTTGATGCAGAAGTGTCCAATACCTTAACCCTCGGTACCGGGTCTTCTATCTCCGATACGACTATCGTATTGATGGAGCAAGGTGCAGCCGACCCCCTAACAGACGGGGAAATGGAGTGGGATACCGCTACCGAAACGCTGAAAATCGGAGATGACGGAGCTACGACTAAGGAGTTTTTCCCGGGCGCGCATATCTCGGCGGAAGTGAATGATCTTGAGTCGAACGACCCGCCTAGCATTCTGGACGATGAGATTTACGTAGGAACGGGATCGGCTTCGGGCGCTTTCGCGGCGCTTTCAGCTTGCGCGGCTGGCACAGAAGCCGTTCGCTGGACAGGCACCGCGTTTACTTGCGACACAATCACTGCACCTGCTCCTGGATTTGATGAGATTACTTCAGGGACTAACACCTCTGGAGTGATGGTGGTGGGGACGGGTGGCGCAATCTCCGTAACGGGTTCGGGTACCGTCGTGGCAACTAGCGGCGATAGCGCATCCAACTTTTTCGTTTCGGGCACTATCAACGATCTCCGCATGGCGGATTCGCACTCTAACATTAACGGCTTAGTATCGAGTTCACGCATTATTCTTGAGGAACGGGGTGGAGCGGACCCTACGGCAGACGGAGATATTGAGTGGGACACAACTACTGAGACTATTAAGGTAGGCGACGATGCGGCGGCTACGTTGGAGTTTCATCCAGGTGCGCACACTGCTGATACTAACGCTAATACCGCATGCTCTGGCACCGACACCTACTATGATGGTGAAGGTAATTGCGACGATATTTCCGCGCTTTACGAACCGCTCGACACTGCGATCCCAAGGACTAACGTAGCGGAAACTCTCACTTCGAATTGGGTCAACACCGCTAACCCTTGGGCGGATAACGAGGTAGCGAATGACCTAACATTGGCGGGTGGTGCGGTTGCCACTACTGATATTGTACTGGAGGAACAGGGCGCAGCCGACCCTACAGTAGACGGAGACATTGAGTGGGATTCGACCACGGAGACTCTCAAGGTAGGCGATGACGGGGCAGCTACGAAAGAGTTCTTCCCGAATGCCCACTTCACGCCTAACACTGATCCTTCTGTGGATCACGCTAGCTACGTGGCAGGGCATACGAACGGAGCGAACTGCGCAGCAGGCGAAGTACCGTTAGGCGTCGATGCATCCGGTGTGGTCGAAGGCTGCTATGAGCCAGTCGAAGCGGATATTTCCGATCTTGATCATACGGATACCAGCAAGCTTCCTCTAGCGGGTGGTACTCTGACGGGTGAAGTAGTCGTAGATGATCTCGGACTTGAGTTCGCTGCGGGCGACGCCCTAACAGACTGTTCGACTTACTCAGCTACGGGCGGCGGTATCTACTATGATGACTCGGAAGGCAAGTTCAAAAAGTGCCAAGACAATGTACTAACGGACCTTGCCACGCCGGTTGCGGAAGTGAACGATCTAGAAACGGATGACCCGCCTAACATTCTGGACGATGAGGTTTATGTCGGTACCTCTACCGGGGTTGGCCTCTTCACTGCGTTGCAGAACTGTACGGACGGTACGCAATCGCTCGATTGGGATGGTTCGGCTTTCGTTTGCAATGCCATAACAGCGGGCGGAACGATTGACGTTCAAGAGGAGGACTCCAGCGTAGAGGCTACTGCTGATACGCTCGACTTCGGTGCGGGCTTTGACGTAACTAGCGCTCCCGGTGGCGAAGCAAACGTAGTCCTCGACTATACGGAGGATCCCGTAGACCTAGCAACCGCTGAAGTTACAGGCACCCTCGCGGTTGGCAACGGTGGTACGGGCGCTACCTCCCTAACTAACTTAATCACCTCCGTAGAGGTCTTAAATGATAGTCTCCTAGAAGCGGACTTGGATCTCAGTGACTCGCCTGCGGATAATGAGATCCTTACCTACAACCTTGCGGGACTTAACTTCTCCTGGGATTCGATCTCTGATCTCAACCTAGCAACGACGGATACGACGCAATCTATTACGGGCCTCAAGACGTTTACGAAGGAAGTAACGCTAGATGACTTGGGCGCGGAGTTCATTGCGGGCGATGCGCTAACCGATTGTTCGACCTTTGGAGCGACTAACGGCGGTATCTTCTTCGATGACTCGGAAGGAGTCTTCAAGAAGTGTCAGGACAATGTGTTAACGGATTTGGACCCCGCTGCCGTCGCTTCCGATGGTTCGATTCCAGCATCGGGTACCCTAACACAGTGTCTTCCGATGCAAGCTGCCGCAGCCAAGCAACTCTCCACGGGTACCGCTACGATAGGGACGGTGGACGGAACTAACTTCGCATACAACGCGATCCAACTTGATAGCTCGACCGACGAGACTGTTAATTGGGAGTTCGACCTACCGGCGAGTTTCGATGCAAGCGGCGTAGTCACTGCGACCTATACGTGGACTAATGATACGGGAGCGACTAGCACCGTATGCCTCGGATTCCAAACAGCAAGCTTCGCGAACGATAACCCTTTCCGGGGTGCGACCCTTGGTGCGTTCTCCGGTGCGACCGATACCAGCACAGCCAGTGATGACCTAATGGTTTCTCCGTCAGTCACTATCACGGAGTCTTGGGCAGCGGACGAGCACGTAGTATTCACTGCGACCCGAGACGTAGACGGGGGCGGTACCGGCTGCTCTGCGGATGCGATGGGCGAGGACATGCATCTGCTAGTTGTGGATCTCTGTTTCGAAGTCGATAACGCTTTCTCAGGAGAATAACATGCCCCGAATTGTAGTGTTTGATAAGGCTGCTAGTCCGCAAAGGGTGAAGCGTGTAACCGGCGCTTCCGAGAATGAGGGACCGTGGCGAGCTTCCGGTCGTACTGATTTCCTAATCAATCCTGATCTATCAGCGGTCATCGTCAACGTACCGCGTAAGTATTGGAAGCACCTAGCAGGGGAGATCGTCGAATACACTCAAGCGGAGAAGGATGCGCAAGATGCAGCAGACGTAACAGCCCAAGACGATGCTATGCGGAATGGGGCAAAGGCTCAAATGCTTGGGCGAAGAAGTGATTCGTTGTACCGCCGCGCGTTAGTTGATGTAGTGCGTCGGGAGATAAACATACTACGTAGCGAGCACGGGCTTGCCCCTCGCACTAACGCGGAGGTGCGCAATGCGATTCGCCGGAGGATCAATGATGGTTCGGTGGATAGCTAGTCTAGGAGCCTTGCTAGGCGTAGGTAGCGCTACTGCGCCGCTCCCGGTTTGGCAAGGCTTTACTCATCACGAAGGGTCCTATCAGGTAGCGCAGGACTATAGCTCGGGTGTGCCTAACCTCGGATTGATCGGTACGCTTGCTGGAGGCTGCTCGCCTGCCGGTATCGAAGCCAATCTCGAAATGAATTTCGAGGACTCTACGGGTAGCTCTGCGATTGATTCCTGTACCGGAGACGTGGCGGTCGTTGCGGGCGATGCTGACCCGGACTGCATTAGTGCGGGTGCGTGTCCGTTGACTGATAGCGTTAGTGCTAGGCTCATTAAGTCTTCTACGGTCGCTAGTATTACGGACGCTACCGGATCAACCTTTCGGACGTTTACGGTTGACTTCACTTTTGAGTACGAAGAGGATGCCGACGCTACCGAAGACGTTTTCTTTATTGGACAGAGAGACCCATCGGCGTTCACGAGCCTACTATACCTAATAGCTAGCCTCGGACGAGTCAAAATTACGTGTAGTGACCTCACTTCTGTCTATGGGACCCCCCTCGCACACTCCAAAGATGTTAAGTATAACATTCGAGTCGAGTACGACGGGGACGATGATGATTCGTGGTTCTACTCTGACCTAGCAAGTAGCGGGGATTGGGGTGTTGGTGGAGTAGACACGGTATCATGTAACGGTTCGAATAGCGCAATTGATACGTTCGGTTACAGATTGCAAAACTCCGGTACTGCTACCCACTTCAATTTTGATGACGTAGGTTACTGCGAGGGTACCTCGTTAGGCAACGTGAAGTGCGGACGGGAATCAGCAGTGAACTGATAGGGGGTGGGATGCCGACCGAGGCTGAAGTAGAAGCAGAATGGCGCGGAACCGTAACCGCGAACCTCAAAAACCTAACATTGGCAGCGGAGACATCCCGTAAGGAGTTCCAAGCTTTCGTTAAGAAGGATGAGCGGGCTCACGATACCCAAGCTGACAAGCTGAACGACGTGCTAGTTAAGATTGCTGAAAGCGATGGCACGTTAAAGGGAATCAGCATGCGCGTCGTGGAACACGAAGCGTTGGACGTGCGATCCTTCAATCGACTTTGGTGGGCATTAGGCATGCTGGTCACTACCGGCATCGCGCTAGCCGGTATCCTCTACGCTACCGGGAGTTAGCCTTGGAGTTAATTAACCCGTGATTCTTACCATGACGCATACGCATGACATGCTCAACGGACGCTATTCGGTTCTTGCCAATGGCGATTGGCAGTGTTGGACGATGGAGAGGGAGTGGAAGTGGAATCGACGAAACAATAGTTGCGTTCCTCGGGACGAGTACCTGCTCGATCCTCATAGCTCCGACAAGTACCCGAATACCTGGGCTCTGATCGGGGACGGAGTGAGCCATTATCAAGAGCCTAACGTCCCCCGTTTCGCTTGCGTATTTCATAAAGCTACCTTTCCGTTCGATCTCAAAGGCTGCGTAACGTTGGCGAAGTCAATCAGCGCCTACGGTGCGGCGCACGGTACGCGAGAAGCGATGGATGAGTTTCGAGAACTAATGAGCAAAGCAACAGGACCCGTAAAGATCCTGATGCAATAGAGGAGACCTAACAGTGGACGGAAATGAGATTACGGGAATTGTGGCAGCGGTTGGTACAGTGTTGGCTTTCGTGGGAATGATGGTTGCCCGTTGGAGCGAGACCAACCCTAACAAGCCTTGGTACATCCGCATTGCGCGCGTCTTCGATCCAACGCAGGTTGTGGACTCGACACGCAAGCTTGGCGATGAGTAGCGTGTTATGCCGTGGACAGAGATTGGAATCGGAGCGATCTTTTTGGCGGTTCTCTTCGCGGCCGTTACCTATGCGCGTCGTTTGGGTGGTGAGCGGGCTCATCGACAGACAGCCGAGGAGAAATCCGAAGCCCTATCGGAACAAGCCAAACGACGTTCGCAGCCCTTGGCGACTAATACTGAACGCCAAGCGGCTGCTCGGGCTCAACTTAATCGGCATCGCGTGTCAGACGGGGGCGCTTCCACCGATTGAGGGGTGTGTTTGCCAACCTACAGATATGCTAGTTGAGATCGCTACGCAGCAACTAGCGGGGGCTTGTCCAGCGACCGCGCTATGGGAACGTGAGTGGTACCGGGAGTGTTGTCACTCCTGCGATCCCGATAGCGTGTTATGTGAGGCAGAATAGGGGTGTTTGGGGGCTTCTGAAAGCTTCGTGAGAGTCGTTGTATAGCTTCGTGAGAGTCGTTGTATAGCTTCGTGAGAGTCGTTGTGTGGCTTTTCATGAAACGGCATACAATGACTCTCAGATACGTGCCGTCAGACGCCGGAGGATCGTTCAGTTTGGACGATCTCTTAAGGCGGCCCCTAGACTATAGGGGCGTTCTGAGGTCCCCTGAGAAGCTGAATACCAGCTTCTCAGGGGATTTTTCAGTGTAGGGCGTCTGAGGCTCCCTGAGATCGCACACACGGCCCTAGGGCTCGTGGGGGCTCGTGGGGGCTCGTGGGGGCTCGTGGGGGCCATATCGGAGCGGGGTGGGGCTTTCAGGGGTGGTGTTGTGTGGGCTGTAGCGTGTTGAGTGTCAATGGGATTCTAGCTGATCTCACGGACGGAGTATCAGCGGCTCGCCCAGGATGGGCGGCAGAAGGAAAGGCATAACATGGCAAAAGGGACACCCGCAGTAGATGTAGATATTCAGCCGATGTCGTTGAACCCGATCAACGTCATGGTTCGGCGTTGGTGGTCGATCGAGGAGCAGGATACGTGTTGGTACATCGAAGCCAAACACTACAACGAACACGGAGAGACGGAAGCCGTACAGCTAGGCTCCGTTCCCGACTGTTATGTAGCCCCGGAGCCTAGCTTCGTATCAATGATCGCTATTGGCGTTCTTTTCTTCGCTGTAGCATGTTACTCAAGAAGTCGGAGACCTTTCCGCCCTTCCCTTGGATCGTCTTCCAAACGTCCTGCTCAACGCTGTTAGGTCTTTCGAAGCGTGGAGCGGACACTTGCCACTCCTGCCCTCTTCGTTGCAGCCGCCCCCACGACTGCCACCAATCATCGAACGAATAGGGCAGCGAATAGTACAGACAGATGTTAGTGCCGTACTGGAAGTTCAATCCGTGTGCGGCACTTCGGGGGTGGAGCACGAGCATCGGGATCTCACGATTATTCCAATGCTCAAGCGTGTCGGGCATTCCAATTTGTGCGCCCCGGTAACGCTCTCCAATGCTTGCCATTTCTGCTCGGAACTGAGTGAAGACCAAAAGCGGTGAGTCTCCGCATCGTTCAAGTAGCGCGTCAAGAGCTTCAAGCTTTGCGCTAGGCGAGGCTGTAGGATGTGCGTTTCTCTCGCGATCGTAAAGGAATCCCGAACAAATCTGCCGAAGCTTTGACAGTAGAACACCAGCGTTAGGCGCAATAATCTCAATCTCGTCCAATGGGCAGTCCGGCACACCACTTTCCAAAAGTAACGCAAGCTCGTCCTCCATTTTCTTGTACTGTGCTCTAGCGTCCTTACTCCACGGTACCTCTATCGCAAAGTGGATCGGGTCGGGTAGGTCAAGGTAATCCTGTTTGGCCGGTACGCGCATAACGTACTCAAGCTTCTTCTCGATAGTCTGTTCATGCGCGGGTACCACCGTCCAGCCAAAGCCGGATCGCTTCCGCATGCAATACTGATTACGAAAGCTAGTGGGGTTCTCACCTAATCTTCGGCGAGTGTCGAGCAGACACGATTGGCTCCAGAGCCCTTCGTACCCTTCTGGATTCGGTAAGGCGCTTAACAGGAAACGGCGCTTAAAGCGGTGGATGTAGCCCGGATACTTCCGATAGTTCTTAACACCCTTCGCTCTTGTGATGTAACGGAGTCCGGCCAACCGCTTCACCCGCTCTGCGCTATGTGCTTTCATCTTGGACGACTCGTCGATGACCATTATGTCGGGGAGCGACGGAAACAATCCAGAGTCCACTTGATCCAAAAACCACGTAAGGCTTTCGAAGTTGATACCGTAAATGTTAGTCTCCATCTGAAGGGAAGCCTTACGTCTATCTGTAAGGTCCGTGTAGGTGAGGTGCGAAATATGTTCGAAGTTTTCCAGCTCCGAAGGCCAAGTGTGCCGAATAATGTTCTTCGTCGAGATAACCAAGGTCGTCCAGGGTCCGTAGACATCCATGATCTCCTTGATGGCTGTTAGGGCAATGATTGTTTTGCCGAAGCCTACGGGTAGAGTAAGTAACGCAGCGGTGCGATGCTTGAGCCAATCAATCTCTTCGACTTGCTCGGGTTTGAGGTCTGCTAGTTGGAACACGTCAACCCCTCGGCGTAAGGTGAATCTGCATAGCATCCCGCTGCGCTAGGAACGTATCGAAGCAATCCTTGCAGATGCGAACGGAGTGCTCCTGTCCAGCGGGTACTCCATGCCTGCAACCAACCCACACGGTTCCGTAGTCTTGAGTTAGCCAGACGGGCATAGCGTCATCCTTCTTCGGTCTGCGTATCGGCATTAGCCACACTCCCCGAAGCGACGGGCATGCTTGTCTATTACCTTGCAGAACTCGTGAAAGTCGTTTGCTAGGTACCAATAAAACCCGTTGTTAATGAACCAACGTCTCCACCACGGTTGGCGTCCGTGTAGCTCACCAATGTCCGACTTGAACTCAGTGAAGATCGGCGGACAGCTAGGGATGAGTACCAGCCGATCCGGGAACCCGTTGTTACCCGGTGCCTGTAGCTTTATTAGTTGTCCGCTGTAAAGGACTTCGATGTACTCACGGCAATCTGTCTCTAGTTGAGATTCCGCAGCCACTAGGATTCCCTCCCCCTGTTATTGCCTCGGGCAATGATGTGGAACTCAACGCAACCGGCCTTCACTGCCTTCTGTATCTCCTTGAGTAGCTGTGTTAGGTAGAGAGGTTCCGCCCTGTAGGGTTCCTCGACTGCCAGCCGGTTAGCCTTCTGCTTGTAGCCTCGGACGATCCAGCCTTTCATTAGTTAGTCCCTCCACCGAAGCATCTGTAGAGTCCTCACTTCGTATACCTCCGTTGTTGCCAGCACTCGGCTTTGATAGGTAGACCCTTCGCCCACTTAGGAGAACGACACAGCCTATCATTGTAGTCCTCTGTGTAATCTTCGCCATCGTCTTCGATCTCACAAGTGATGTCATCGTGGACCGACATCACCGGAGGGTAGCCAGCTTCCTCTACGTTAGTCATGCCTTCTAGCATGTAGTCCAGGGCAGTCCCTTGTACATAGCCTTGAAAGATGTCGCCGCCATACGTGGTCTTCTTTCCCATAGCGCCAGTCTTGCGCCGACCCGTATAGCAGATGTCCTCCTTGCATCCGTTGCAGTGTGAGTAGTCACAGTTCTTCCAATGCCCCATTTCCATGCGGGGGTTCCAGTAGTATTGAGCGAAGCCGCTTCGCCTAACTACCTTGACAGCATGTTCGATACGCTCAAAGCGAATCCCGTTGGTCAGGGTAATGTGTTCGCCGGGAAGCAGATGCATAGCATCTATGAACGTCTTTTCGGACAGTGCCCAACACTTGACTATGTTGGCATGCAGTGTCCGGTAGGCAATCACAATCTCTTGGGCTTGACGCTTAGACAACCTAATGTCGTCTTGCAAGCATCGAGCTTGGAGCGCTTCCCACCCTAGCTGATACTGCGAACCTAACTCTACAATCTTACCTAGCTGCCTTCGCGGGTCTTCCTTGTCGGTAATGGTCTCACCGAATATCTCCGATGCCATTATCAGGTAAGGGTCTTCGCCATCGCGAAACGCTTTGAGCAGCCACTCCTCCCCGGCAAGCCATGCCGACACTCGGCACTCGATCGCGTTGTAGTCCCCAGAGATAAGGACGTATCCCACCGCAGCCTGAATGAAACCACGAATGTTATTCCGAACTCCCTTGAAGACATTAGCAAACTTAGACTTCGGCTTGTTAAGCTTCTCGAACCACTCCTCGTCTGACGGTTCGCGCACAAGGTTCTGAAGCTGGACCCCCAAGCTAGTTAAGCGTCCAGTCCATGCGCCCCAATAGCGGAAGCAATCGTGAAGTCGCGCTGAGTTGACGGTTCGACGAATGATCGGAACGAGTTTCTTGGATGCTGCGCCCGCAGTAAGCGAGCGAGCTTGTGCTAGTTTGCGTTTCTTCGCAGCGGGCTTGGTACTGAGAAAGGACTCGATCGTAGCTTGCTGGCAGTTAGGCAAGCCGAGATACTCCGCGACTTTCTTCGCCGACGTTGGGAAGAACCCGTAGATTTTCTTGGTCTCTTGTTTGATGCGGTAGGCTTCCTGCTCCAGCATCTTGTTTGCTATGCGAGCACTCCTCACGTCAACCGGAGCCCCGCGTTCGTTCATACGTGCGATGGCCCGAAGGAAGGGCCAATGCTTCTCCACGTCTTCGCCACCGTTCTCCGCGAGGTACCGGAAGCGATTGAAGATCGGAACCATTGAACTAGCGTCCTGCCCCGCGTATTGGCGGAACTGCTCCCAACGTACCTCGTCATCCTCCTGGGTATAGACCCTGCCTTGATGCTTGCCCTTCTTCTGGGGAGCACAGAATTTAGTTATTAGGTGCTTGCCGCTGTCCTTTGTCTCTACGTTCCCTTCGCCTCCCCAGAACTGTGAAGCCCACTTGAGCATTGCGGGTCCGCCGTAGAGTAGGCTGACCTGCGCCAAGTCTCCCCAATAGGTGTTATTCGGCCCCTTGTATGCGCCCGGTTCCGCGTCACCATCCCACTCGTCATCCGCCGAAGCGATAGAAGGGGTAGCCCACATAGCTATATGACGATCAAAGGCAGACCAATGTATTAAGTCTAGCGGTTCGTTGCGTGTCCAGCCTATCTGGTTCGCTTTCTTCAATTGGGTAAGTAGTGCCCAGAGGTTAGGCTCCTCGAATACCAGAGTGCGCGGCCATGCGGGATCGCGAACGGCCCAGAGCAGTACGCGGGTGGTTGGGTGTTGAGCGTAGACGGTTGAACCAACCTCAGTAACGTCCAACTCGCTAAAGGTCTCGCAGTCTATGAGTAGAGTGGACATTGCTAGTCCCCCAAACGAAAAAAGGACGGAAGGGGAGGGAAGCGAGGCCCCAAAACCCACATCACAGAATGATGTTTGCCTTGCTCGCTTCCCTATAGGCGACCATCGCCTAACCCCTTCCGTCCGATTAGTTCTTGATGTATCGTGGCCCGAGTCCGAGAGCCAACCAATTCAGGCTGACTTTCTCTCTCGCTGCGAGCCGATACATAACGTACAGGCTTGGCAGTCCGCCGCCCGTTTCATAACGTTGCAGTAGCGCTTTGGCTATCCCCGTGTCCCTCGCGAACTGATCGTAGGTTCGCTCGCCACGAAGCTCGGCGAATCGCTTAGACACTTCGCGTAAGTATCGCGGCTGTGTTGACATAACAAACTCCTAAAGCAAGGGAGCCCCCGATGTGCAGTCGGGGGCTCCGTGTTGGGGGGTCGCTACTTCCGTCGTCCCTTGCGGAACACGGAACTCTTCTTTTTCTTCGGCGCTTTCTTCGGCGCTTTCTTCGCCTTCGCCTTCGCAGACTTCTTGCTAGGCTTGGACTTGCCCGCTGCCTTCTTCCGGCCCGATGAGATCCGACGCTTCGGCTTCTCGTCGGCCGACGGCATAACAGGCAGTGACGGCAACGTATCACCAGAGGCCAACGCCTTGAGCGCTTCGCTCTGCTGCGCAGTCGCTGCTTTACCCAACCCGCTGCCACGCTTGACAAGCCTAACACCAATAACGGAGAAGTTGAGGCGATCCTGATTCTTCTGCGCCCACACGCGGACAAGAACCATGCAGTAGTCGCCGCCTTTGACGACTTCTTTCTCGTCTCCTATTAGTTCGCCTTCTTCGATGAACTCTACCCCATCTTCGTCTTCGACTTCTTCGGCGGGTCCGTAGATCGCGTTGCCCTTGCGATCGTACAGAGTGGGTCTCCCTTCGTCTTCTCGGCGGCTTGCCTTAACAAGCCAATGGTTCCGGTTGTACTCGGGCTTAAAGGAGTCACCGTCTTGCAAACTAATGTTGGAGTTCTTCGGCTTGACCCCGTGTGTTATGCAATCCCAGATTGCGGCGAGCTTCTCATCGGTCTCAGTCTTCCACGTCTTCGCCGCGATCAATGCGCAGACAGCGAAGAACTTCTGCGCGAAGTCGTTACCCTTCGGAAGTCGAAACGTTATCGAGTAGCGTGGGTCGAAGTCTTCTAGTTGACCCATTTCCGATAGGTCGGTGAAGACGGCATACGCCGGGAGCAGTATTAGTCCGCTCCGTTCATCCGGTGATAGCGCATCGGTGTCTACCTCCGAATAACTCTCAAAGTCTTGATCGTGTTTGTTCATCGTGTCCTTCTGCCTTTCTTCTTGGCTGCCTTTTTCTTGGCAGACTTCTTAGGCGTCGGGCGCTTTGCCTTCGGCCGTTTTGCTGGCTCCGTTCGTGGCGCACCCTTCGGCGCTCCTTCGTAAAGCCTAACATGATAGGTTCGGTCTTCCGTGAACCCCAACACTGCTTTCTTTAGGTCGGGGTTGTCGTCCGCCACTTGCGACGGACTTCGAAGCCTTAGTAGGTTGGTACCCCCCTTTCGTTTGAGCTTTGACTCAATCTGTTTCTCGCTTAGCAACGATGTCCACTTCGCTGCGTTGCGAACGTCTACCCGTGTCCAGTCAGGAAAGCGTTTCTTCTCCTTTACGATTAACTCGGTGCAGTCTTTAATGACCTTGGTGAACGCAGTACGAGACCTAACGATCTCCTCTACCATGCGGTCGGGTATCTCCCCACCTGTTCGAAGGTCTGCCATCATTGCGCCCACCAGGTTCGGTCGGTGGAAGCATCGCTTTTCGAAGTCGCAATACTCGCACGTCTTCAACGATCCCGCCCCACGCCTATCATGCCCGTGGACTTGGTTGCTCACTACGCCCTCAACGTAGGATTGGAACTTCAGTAGCTCGCCCACGGTGTAGACTCGGACTAACGCTTCCCGGTGCAACCTCGGTTGGATGATCGCTTGCTTGACTGCGAACTCCGATGGAAGGTTGACGCCCGCTGCCATCAAGTATTGGATAGCGTTGGAAGCGTAGACCTTCAATTGATAGGCGCTAGGACTGACGGCCCACTCACCGAATTTATAGTCTGCGATGAGTAGGAAGGTGTCGGCCCAACCTAGTATGTCTACGTCTCCGGTTGACTCGGGTTCGTGGCTGAGAGGTACCGCTACCTCTAGTTCGATCTCCATGTCATCCGTAAACAAGTCGCGAGCAGCCGACAGCGCAATCAAAAGATCGGACGCATCGCTAGGCGTTAGCTTCTTACCATGCTTTGCTATGCCAAGCTTGAAGGTTCCTTCGCCCTTCAAGAAATCTCGCATGACCTTGTACGCTATGCCGTGAAGCTTCGTCCCCCGACGCGATGCCGTGGACTCCGGGTTGTAGTCTTCGCCCCTTTCTTCGGCGTCCCGTTTGTAATGGAACCAAAGCGAACAGTCGATCCAATACGATGCAGAGCTAGCGTTATGCATAGCATGGAGTCGGGGATCACCCACGCCGCAACCTCTCCACGCCACTTTGCGCTAGTTCGAGGATCTCTTCGCGGGTCTCCAACACCGCAAAGGCGACGCCATCCGAAGTGTAAACGAGTGTTATGCCTCCGCTGAGTCCACCGCGCGGAACTAAAGCTTGAATATGTTGGAGAGCTATCGAGACGGGGCGAACGTCCCCCTCGGAATTGTCCTCATTCAACTCCAAGAACACAACGTTAGTCGGTCCTATATACGCTTGTCTCACTGGACTTCCTCCCAAAGCGCGATGCACCGTCCCACGAAGAAGGAGCGATGCGCCACAGTTACGTCATCGACGTATGTTATGCCAAGCTCATCGAGAGCCAAGGCGACGAACTCTTCGCCGCCCTGACTCTCAATGAGTGCTTCGACCCTAGAAAGGAACGTTGCTAGTCGCATGATAAAGCGCTAGCGCCAGGAGCAATACGCCCCCGGCCCCCACTACTAGGCCAGTGATGAACCCTTGAACGTAGACACTATGCCACGTTATAGGGAACTTCCGTTTAGTGAGTGCGTCCGTCGCAGATTGCAACGCTCGCTTAGTCCGCCGAACGCTAGCGGGTTCGCGACCTGCCATGCTAGGCATACTTTGCGTCACTCGGCTTTCGGGCTCCAATCTCCCGAACGAGTACCTCAACTACCGAGTCTTCGTGAAGTGCATGTACGTGCCCTTCGTTGTGATGCCGACACCCTTGAAGTCGCGAAGGAGCCTAACGCGAGTAACCTGCGCCGATCCGGGCGAACCCATCTCGATTTGCATGGTCTTCGTTTTACCCTTCTTGAACTTCGCGATCTCGTCCGACCAATTGATGGACTCGATCAGCGCCGCAGCCTTCGCCGCTTTCATCTGCGCCGGGGTTCCCTTCTTGCCTTTGCGCGACTTCGCTTTGCCCTTCTTGCTAGGCGCTGCCTTCTTGGCGGACTTCTTCGGTGCCGCCTTCTTCTTCGGTGCCGCCTTCTTCTTCTTCGGTGCCGCCTTCTTCTTGCTAGGCTTGGCTTTCTTCTTGTCGCCCGCTTCTGCGAGCGCCTTCTTCAGAGTGGATGCAGTCTTCTTCACTTTTTTAGCCCCTTCCCTTTTGTTAGGTTCGATACCCAAAGCCCGTTGCTTTGCGTCCTTACCGTCGAGCAATTTCTTCTTCTCAGCGTTGGTCAACGTTCTCACTTTCGTTTTTCCTTTCGTGCTATGTGTCGGACAGAACTTGTAATCCCCTACTTGGTTTGGTTCGAAACACTCGGGGTAAGTGCAAGTTGTGAATCGTTGTTCTTTCTCTCCGGCCATTCGTAATAGTCCCTTCCCTTGTTATGTCAATGCCGAACCATCCCAACAAAAAAAGGGACCCCCACTCGGGAGCCCCTTTCTGAATAGTCTGTTAGGCGTTGCGGTTCATAAGTCGTTCACGAACCTTCGTCTTGATCTTGGCTCCGCGTCCGTCGATAGAAGAGGTCAACGCCTTGCCTGCCTTGCGTCCGCGTTCGACCTTGCTGCGGATCTCGCCAATATCGAAGTGATCGAAGTATTCGGTAAAAGCATTGAGTGCGTCGTACTGACTAACACCCTCATTGCCAATGCCCTTTCGGAAAAGCTTGGCTGTCGTCTGTACCTTGTTCCGAAGCTTCGTCTTGGACACTTGACTAGCATCCTCGAACCACTTGGCTACCTGCTCGTCGATCTCCTCATCCTCTCCCTCGACTCCGAGGAAGATGCTAGTTGAAAACTCGATGAACTCTTTCATGTCCATCGGAGTATCCGCCATCGTCTGCGCAACCTCGCGCTGCTCCTCAATGGCTTCGTGAACCTCAGCCAATGCCGACATGACTTGTTCATACTTGGCATCCATGTCTCCACGATGCGCGATCGACCAAACCATCTGCGCACCGTTCAGTGCCATGTTATGCGTATTCATGCATACGGTGTTGGTGTCGGTCCCGGCAAGCTTATTAGTTCCCTTGCCAGTGTTGTCGAGCGAGTCAAGGAAGTACGGCACATGCCGATCAATCTTCCCGCTCATCCGCCTAATGTCCCAGCCACCGGGCATCTGAAGATTGAGGAACACTTTCATGCCTTCGGCCAGAATGCCAACGGTCTTATAGCGGGCGAGCCCTTCGCCTACTATGCGATCCCAGAATCGGAATTGATCCAACGCTTGACGGGTGACGTACCGTTCGGTGCATCGGCCTAGCGCCTTGCCGGTATCGGTTCGTACAAGGAAACGCTCGTTAGGCACCTTGATAAACTCTTTCCGACTCTCAGACCAATAGGCCCCCTCGCGCTTCTCCACTCTGAAGTTGTGCATGATAGGCGACTTGGCGAAAATCTCATCCGCCGTCGCCGCTTCGTCTCCGACGTACAATCCGCGTCCGTCTTCGGAGTCTGCGGTTAGACTTCCCGCCATCCACCAAGGCTTCGCGCCAGTGTAGTACACGGTCTCGACTTGATCGGCCATTAGGCTAGCTCCTTTTGCTGTTATGCAGCACGTTTCATTGGGTCATCCAATGAACGTGGACCGACAAGGCGAGCCCTTGCCGGTCCTATTCATTCGATGCTAGTCATTCAACGCAGATTACCTCCTCTTGCGGGATCGCGCTACCGGGATGATAGGCGCACTCCGCTTCGGTATGCCCCGCTTCCGTATGTCGAGCTTATGCATCGGCTTCGGTTGCGGCGCAGATTAGCGACGGAACATAAAGTCTATGATCCGACTCCACCAACTAACGCGAACCTTGGCAACGGACCAAGGCGCGGCCTTCCAACGCGGCGAGCGGTTACACGGTGCGCAAAGCTTCTTCCCTCGCCTAGCATCGGCATTGCAATCAGGGTTTCGACATTTCATCTAGTAGTCCTCCGTGCAGTCAACCTTTACGGTCCCGCACTTAACATCAACTCGGAACCGGAAGTCTCCGTATAGCTCATTGTCTAGGATGTCGTTGGCAGCGTCTTCGATCTTTTCGAACAGTTCACACAACCTAGTAGGCGAAGCTCCCATCCGATAGAACCGACGCACCGCAGCACGATACCCAAGTCGCATCCATCGCATAGCAGCGATAGACTCCTCGACCGTCATAGACTCATCCATGTCACGGCAGTTCTTCTGTCCTTCCAAGATGGCAGTTTCGAGGTAAGGTTCCACGTCGTTCGGATCAAGTCGTTTAGCCCCCTGCGCTCCTGGCGGCATAGCAAGGCTGAACCCTTCATGCCAGACATGCCGCATAATATCGGGGAAGTCCGAACCGACGTTCTCTCCAGGGTTTGTACACCGTTGACCCTTCGCCCCGTAGTACTGCTCGAAATTTCGAACGAACAAACTAGCGCCTAGCGCCCGGAACTCTGCTTCGACTCCTCCGTCATCGTCCGGGAAGTGTTCGAGGATGTCATGGGCCACGCCCATAGCTCCAATCGGATCAGAGTTAGGCATACAGAGCGGACGTAGCCCCATCGTGCCGTGGTATTCGTGTTCCTCAAGTCGAAAGGTTCGAACGATCATTTTATTCCTCCTTCAGGAGTTTGCGCTCATCGCAAACAAGCGGCTTCCTGTCTTCGCATAGGGGAGCCTATAGATAAGCCAGAAGCCCCCCGATATTAGCGAGGGGCCCCTAGTACCAATCCCAGAAAAGAACCCCGGATAAACGATCCTTGGGGCTCCCACGTGGTGTTACGTGAAGCGTTCTACGCTAGCTCTCCCCCGGATGGCAGGGGCCGTCGTCGTTCGAGTACCAGGATCCACACTCATAGCAGCGGGTCTCCTCCCGCTCCTCAGCCCGCTGTTCCTCCAACGTCTCAAGCACATCACCCCACGTCGTCAACTCATAGGTGCCATCGGGCATGCGGGCAATTGTTTCGCTGTAAGTTTCGCCAGTGTTGACATAACGTGCGGTGGGCGGTTCAAGCTCTTCCCACGATTCGAATGCCGAAACGGATTCGAGCCCGTACACGGATTCGAGCCCGTGCTCTCCCCGTCCTTCAGCGATCCAACACTGCGCTGCGTACATAGCAGCGTCCTGCCCCTGGCTTCGTTCGATGTTCTCGAAAGCTTTGAGATTGATGTGCATGATGTTAGTCTCCTAGGTCGGCAGGTAGCCGACAATTTTTGAGTCCAGTGAGTGCGCGCCGTTCTTCCGCGCGTCGTTCTGCTATGTCACCCATCCTACCGCCGACCCCGAAGAGCACCCTCTTCGAGAAATTCCTCATAAAGGGTTGCGGACCCATATTCGGATTCAAGCTCCTTTCCACAATGCGCGCAGATGATAGGCGGACCTTCCCAATGGATGTAGGCGTTAGTCGGTTCCTGATTCTCCCATGCGTGCGAGTTGTCGTCGCCTTCGATCCATTCGTTCGCGCACTTCGCGCAAACAGTTTCGCCGTCGGCGCAGAGGTACCGGATTGAATAGCCCCCGGGCCATGCAAAGGCGTCCAA
>PVBE012442457.1_pt1 | contig 27863 bp, 23 predicted proteins | sample 1631181 | NCBI WGS metagenome assembly PVBE01 (sample SAMN08397723, study PRJNA350692) | Marine metagenome, whole genome shotgun sequencing project. | isolation source: water | place: Pacific Ocean | collected 2012-04
CACGCTGGACCGCCCTCCGGGTCCATCGGGAGTGCGTGAGGGCACGCTGGACCGCCCTCCGGGTCCATCGGGAGTGCGTGAGGGCACGTTGGACCGCCCTCCGGGTCCATCGGGAGTGCGTGAGGGCACGTTGGACCGGCCTCCGAGACCTCACCGAGTCCCGACCGGCTGCTCATACGTGGGGAAGGTTAGGGCCAGGAGCGATCTCCGCCAGCAATAAAACCGGTCGGTGCATGCCATCAGAGCCAGTCCAGCTATCTGAGGGGAAAAAGGGATGGGAGATCTGAAGCTACGCACCCCGGGCAGTCGAGTTCGCTCTCAGTTGCGATCAAATGGACAAATCGATCCACCTATCAATCACTGTGGCCCGTAGCTTCTTTGCTCCCGCCTACTGACCCTTCGCTACTCTCGGCAGAGCGAATCCCTGGAGGGCGGCGCCGATGCAGCTTCTCCTGCCCAGGGTCGTCGTCGCGATCGCTGCGTGGGCGTGATCGGCGGGGGACTCCAGCCCTGGCATGTCCTCGCGTTTGCGGACGTTTCATCGAGCTGAGGCCAACGTGAATCCGTTGCTAGCGGTCAGCATGGGAGACCCCGCCGGGGTCGGCGCAGAGATTGTCGTGAAGGCGCTGAGTCGACCCGAGGTGTATTCCCGCGCCCAGCCTTTCGCGGTCGGGAGTGCGGCTTGTCTGAAGTCGGCCATGGCGCAAACGGGCATCGAGATCCCCATCGCGATTCGCTCATCCGCGACGCAAGTGACCGCCGCATCCGAGATCTTGCAGGTGCTCGAACCGGTCGAGTTTGATTTCAATCGCCTGCAGCCGGGTCGGGTCGACGCGGACTGTGGTCGCGCGGCGGTCCAGTTCTTCGAGTCCTCGGTCGAGATGGCATTGGCCGGTGAAGTCCAGGGCGTGGTGACCTGCCCGATCAACAAAGAAGCCGTTCATGCAGCCGGCTATCACGGTGAACTCGGTCATCAGGAAATCCTGGCCAGGATGACGGGTGCGGAATCGACCGCAACGATGTTGATGACGACCGGTCTCAAGGTCGCTCATCTATCGACTCACAAATCCCTGGCCGATGCAGTGATGTACGTGAAGACACCCATACTGGTGGAGAAGCTGGTGCTGACGGCGGAACATCTACGCCGTTGGTCGGGCAGGGAACCCCGCATCGCGGTTGCCGCGTTGAATCCTCACGGGAGTGAAGGCGGGCTGCTGGGCAGCGAGGAAAGAGAAGAGATCGAGCCCGCTGTCAGAGAAGCTCGTGCGTCAGGCTTCGATATCGTCGGACCCCATCCCGCGGATTCCGTTTTCTATCGAGCCGCAAACGGCGAATTCGATGCCGTCATGGCGCTTTACCACGACCAGGGACATATCGCGATCAAGATGCACAACTTCGAAGACAGCATCACCGCAACCATGGGGATTCCCTTCATACGCACATCTGTGGATCACGGCACCGCATTCGATATCGCCGGTCAGAACAAGGCGAATGCGAAGGGCTTGGGAAGAGCCCTCGATGCGGCGATCGATATGCTGAACGGCACTTTGCGGTCGACCCGTTGCCCAGACCTTTGAAACGGGGCTCAGGCTAGTCTTCGTCGAGATAGGCGAAGAGATCGGGATCCGATCGGCGTAGGCGGCGCATATTCGCCTGCCACATGTTGTGCAGGAAATATTTGTGGTATTGCGCGCGGCAGCGGATCACCTCGGCGAGAGGGATTTCGCTGCCGCCGAGGCGTTCGGAGTCGATGTGGTACTTCGCGGCCTTCTCGAGCACGAGCGCCTTGATCGTGCAGCTCTCGAAGCTCTCCTCCACCACGATCGCGCCGTGGTTCTTGAGGAGCATGACGTGGCGGTCGCCGAGCTTTGACGCGAGCGTCGCGCCGTCGACGCCCGGACCGCTGCCATCGTCGGCGTGGAGGGCCTGATCCTCGTGGAAGAGCACCGAGGCGACGTTGTACATGCCGATCTCGCGCTCGACGGTCGAGAAGACGCTCACCCAGTACGAGTGCGTGTGGACCACCGACCGCAATTCGGGCCTGGCGACGTAGATGGCGGCGTGGAACTGCGCCGCGGGCGAGGGCTCCCAGCCGCCCTCGAGCAGCTCGAGGTCGAGGGACATCTTTACGATCCGATCCGGGGTGGTCTCGTCGAAATACTCGAAAGGGCTGATCCAGAAGGCGTCGTCGCGGTCCTCCGCTCGCGCGCTCACGTGTCCCGCCACGGCGGAATCACAGCCCTCGCGGTACAGGATGCGGCGCGCAGCGGAGATGCGGAAACGCAGATCGTCGATGCGCATGGGGGTCTCCTCCGGGCGCGGGCTGACGCGAGTCAGTCGAGCTTGTAGAGCCGCGCCGCGTTCCCGGCCAGTATGGCATGCTTCTCGTCCGGGTCGACGCCCTCGAAGTCGGCCTCGATCAGCTTCCAGGAATGCGGCCAGTCGGTGCCGGCGTGCGGGAAGTCGCTCGACCACATCATCCGATCGACGCCCACGGCGTGGCGGTTTGCTATGCCGTAGCGGTCGGTGATGTAGGTCGTCGAGATGTTGCGGTCGAAGTAATAGCTCGGCGGGTGCTCGATCCGGGGGCGATCCGCCGGCCCGCGCCGCAGCCAGCGGTTGTCGAATTGCTCCTTCACGTAGGGGATCCAGCCCGAGTCCACTTCGGAGAAGACGAACTCGAGCCCAGGGAAGCGGTCGAAGACGCCGGCGCTGATCAGCTCGAAGGTCCGCAGCGAGGCATCGAGATGACGCAGCTCGCCGTGAGCGCCTGCCTTCTTGCGCTCCGGGTCGTCGTCGGTGGGGACGGCGGCGAGCGCGACGTGGATGTGCACGGGGATGTCGAGCTCGACGGCTCGCGCCCAAAACGGGTTGTCGTCGGGGGAGGGCGTCATCCCACCGTTGGGGTAGCGGCCGATCAGTGCGCCCCGCATGCCCGGAAGGGACATCGCACGCGTCAGCTCCTGGGTGGCGTGCTCGACGTCGACGGTGGGGATCATGGCGATGCCCACGAGCCGCTCAGGTGCGTAGGCCGCGTACTCGGCGAGCCAGTCGTTGTAGGCGCGGATGCAGTCGAGGTGGAACTCGCGGTCGGCGTTGTTGGCGAAGACATTGTGCGAGACGCGGGGCGTCGGATACAGGATCTCGGCGTCCACGCCATCCTCGGCCTGCTCATCGAGACGCACGGCGGGGTCGGCGCCACCCTTTCGGATCTCCGCCCAGCGCACCCAGGGTGAACGCGTCTCGCGGGGGGTGCCGCCATTCACATTGTTGCCGAAGTTGATGGGGGTCGGGGAGCCCTCCATGATCCAGGCGTCTCCCTTCTCGAGCTGCTCCATCCGGGGCGCGCGGTCCTTGAATCTCGTGCGCACCCGGCTCGTCCACAGGTCGGGCGGCTCGTTGATGTGGGCGTCGCCGGAAATCAGCCGGTGTGTCGTTGCCATCAGGGCCTCCTGCGACCGCAGTGTAGATCGCTCGCGGGTGTCGGCCGGTCGAGCCGTCCCCTTCGACGAGCGTCTCAGCTTCGCTCTGGAGTCGCAACTTCGCGGCGTCGCGCCGGTCCCTGTGAATCGGCGCTCGACGGGACGCTGCTCGAGGAGGCCGTGGTCCCGACCGGCTTCCGGGGCTGCGCGGGTCGCCGCCAGAGTGACAGACGCGAGCTACTGATCGGGTCGTCGAGGTCGAGGAATCTCACGGCCGGTGTCGCGCGAAGCAGACGTCGATTGGAATCATCAGAGTCATCAAATCGGCCAGGGCCCGAACGCCAGCAGCGTGATGGCCAGCGGCAGTGCGTAGATGGGGAAGCCGATCGCACAGACGGCGATCGATCTCGCGGTGCCGCCCCGGCCCTCGTAGTCGAGGGCCTGGCGCACGGCAACGACCATCGCAGCGAGCATCCACACACCGCAGACCGGGAAGACGTAGGGGGAGATGGCCGGGATCGCGGCGAAGACGAGCAGGATTCCGGGTGAACTTGCGAAGCCGATCGTTCGCAGCAGTTCACCCAGGTCGGAGACGGTCTCGGCTCGGGGAAGGATGCGCGTGCCGATGACGCGGGTGAGCCCTGCCCATACGAGCCAGCCCACGAGCGCGGCGACGGTGATGTAGCCGATCCCCGACCAACCGTTGTTTTCGAGGCTGCCGATGCCCACCGCAATGGAAGCCAGCACGACGACCGCAAACGCCTGAGGAGTCGCGGAGCGGTCTGCCTCCACCTCCTCGTAGATCTGTGCGTCGAGCAGTGCGGCGCGGGTCATGCGCTTCACGATTCCACTCATGACCTCGAGCCCCCTTCCGAGTCCACCCAGCGTTGGACTCGTTTCATCGTTACCGGGAGGTTCTTGCGGGTGATCCAGTCCTGTAGGAAGGCGGGGACGGCGGGACCGACGTCGACGCTCGTACCCGACCGACCCAGGGTTCGTCCGTCCGCCATCTCGAAGAGCTCCCAGTAGCCCGTCAGCCGGGTGAGATCGTTGTCGAAGCGCTCGTCCAGAATCCACTCGATGCGACGCTGTTCGGGGTGGAGCCGGTACTCGAGCCGGAAGATGTAGGTCCTGAAGAGAATCCGGAGTCGCTGCTCGTCGATCGGTCCATGGGGCCCCATCTCGATGGTCTCGATGCTCCTCAGCTCGGGGCGGAATTCGACCTGCCGGGCGGATTGGGCGAGCAGTGGGTAGACGCGATCGATAGGCTGGTCGAAGATGACGTACGCGTTGACGATCCCCCCCCCGCAGCGGCCCTTCCTCCCGGATCTCCTGAAAGACGATCATCTTCTCTTCCATCAGGCGATCGACGAGATCGCTGGGCTGGCTGGCCAGGATCGTTTCGGCGCTCCTTGTGGTCTCGGACGCGGGAGCCCGCGCTTGGCTTGCCAGCACGGCGGGCACATCCTGAGCGACTGCCTGCGCGGCGACGAGCAGAGTCGCGTAGACGACCAATCGGCAGGCGTGCCGTCGCAGCCCCGACCGGCGCGGAGCTTCGACGAGCCGTTGTAATTCCGGGAGCCACTCGACGATCACAAGAGCCATCTGCGGTGCCCTTCTGTCGATCTGCGCTCGACGTCTCGCGCCTCACACTCGACGCTGCGCCGATCTCGAGCGCGGGCGACGGCGCTCGGCGTAGGAAAGAGGGTAGGTCGTGCTAGAGCGCCCGGAAACGTGCGAAACGCATTGCTCTACAGAAGCCGCCGATCCGCTCTACAAGCGGTTGCGGCCAGCTCAGCAACCCATGCGCGAGCGAGCGACGAGCTGCTTTCGATCGGTCCTGCCGACATGGCTTAGCATCACGCAAGCCCTGGCCCTCGAGGTGCTCTGGTCGAGCCTACCCGGCGGTGAGTATCCGTGGACTTCTGGCATGGGCGCAGTGCATCCTACGTGCTGGTCGGAATCTTCGCGCTCAGCAGCCCGATGAGCGCCAGCGGCTTCACGAGGCGCGGCGCGACCCGGCCGATGTCCAGTCCTTCGACGAGTGAAACCCCCACACCGTCCCTGCTTCACCGCTGGGCCCGATCCAATTCTTCGGATCACGCGCTCTGGCGGGAGTCGTGGTGCAGATCTGGGGGCCAACTCTTTTCAACTCTCTTCGGCCCAGGGTGATCCGATTCGGGCTGCTGCTCCGACTTCTCAAACAGCTAGGGTCGCAAGAATTGCTGGCGACCCGTCCGATCGAGGAGAAACCGATGACCGACAAGACGATGCCGAAAGGGAGCTTCCCCGCAATGAACCCCGTCCATTATCGTGCGGTGATGGGGCTGCGTCGAGTCGCCCGGCGACGCCCTACGCCGTCTATTTTTTCGTGTGTCTGGCCGATCGTCGGCCGCTTGAAACGGCCCGACAGGGAAGCAAAGCCGGCAGATGGGCGTAGGGGATCGCCGTTCCTCTTGCTTCTGCGGGGTTGGGGTGTTGGGCGCGATCGGTCTCACGACCCGATTTCGGAGGCTCTCGCTCTGAGGTGGTTCGACACCGAGACGGGTCGTCTGCCCCACGGGTTGTGAAAATCCAACGGATTCGCCAAGGCCCCCAATGGAAGGCCCCCAATGGCTCACCCGCTCCCGGGGCTGCCCAGTGGCTGTCGCGAAAAAACAGATCGCCGCGCCGACGCCCCATCTATAATAGTCGGCATGTCCAGCCGTCCCCGTCCCCGAATCTGTCCACGCCGCCGATCTCCGTCAGGCGACCTCAGAAAGTGTCGCACGATCCTCTTTCTGCTCGTTCCGTTCGTCGCGACGCTCTTTGCCCCGCCCCTCTTCGCCAAAGATCGCGACATTTCCTGTCTGGGTCGTCTCGAGCCTGGACTCGGGATCGTCCATGTCGCGAGTCCCTCGGTCGGCGGCGGTGTGATCGCCTCGCTCGCAGTCGCCGAGGGCGATTGGGTCGAGAAGGGGCAGGTACTCGGGATTCTCGACGATCATGCGTTGCGCGCCGCCGAAGTTGCGCGCCTCGAAGCGGAGCTGGTCAATGCGACGCGTGAGGCCGAGCGGGCGCGGCGGCTCTCCAGGCAATCAGCCACCTCCGCCGCGAAGCTCGACACGGCCGAGCTGGGCGTGCGCGTCGCCGAGGCCAATCTGTCTGCGGCCGGGGCTCGCCTTGAATTGACCCGAATTCGCGCTCCTATTCGAGGTCTGATTCTCGAGATCCACACGCGACCGGGCGAACGGGCGGCTGAGGAGGGTGTGCTGGAGATGGGTGACACCGCGAAGATGGTCGCGGTCGCGGAGGTATATGAGACCGACATCGGTGCCGTCGAGAAGGGCCAGCGGGCTCGGATCACGAGCCCCGCCCTGGACGGGCCGTTGCTCGGCGTCGTCGCCAGCATCGGTCTGAAGATCGGCCGCATGGACGCGCTCGACAGCGATCCGATCGCCAAGACGGATGCCCGGGTCGTCGAGGTACGCATCGAGCTCGACTCCTCCGAAACCGTCGCGGCCCTGACCAACCTGCTGGTCGAAGTCGAGATCGAGAGGTGAGCCGTCGGGTTCCGCTCGCCTGGCTGCAGCTGAAACGGGAGAAGCTCCGCCTTGCGGCGGCCATCGCCGGGGTGACCTTCGGCGTCGTTCTGATCTTCGTCCAGCTGGGTTTCCAGAGTGCGCTCTTCGATAGCTCGGTGCGCTTTCATTCGACCCTCGATTACGACATCGTGATCGTCAGTCCCAAGACCGACACGATCATCCAAGCGAAACCCTTCGCCCGGAGTCGGCTCTATCAGCTGGTCGGGGTCGATGAGGTCGAGCGTGTCACTCCGGTGTATCTGGGAACTGCGAGTTGGCGTAACCCGGTTCGCCCCGCCGAGTCGCGCTCGATCTTCGTCTTCGGCTTCGATCCCAGCTTGCCGGGATTCGACTGGCCGGGCGTGGCGGAAGGGCTGAGCCAGCTGCGCCTACCGGATCGCGTGCTCTTCGATCGGGCTTCGCGCGTGGAATACGGTCCGCTGGCCGAGCTGCTCGCCGAGCGCGGCGCCGTCGAGACGGAGGTCAATCAGCGGCGCATCGAGGTCGCGGGGCTCTTCGAGCTTGGCACCTCCTTCGGAATCGACGGCAGCCTGGTGACCAGCGACCTCAACTTCCATCGGACCTTCTCGGACCGCTCGGCCTCCCACGTGGACATCGGCCTGGTCCGTTTCGAGGACGGGGCCGATCCCGAGCTGGTGCGCGATCGCATCGTTGCGACGATTCCGGGCGATGTCGACGTATTGACCCAGGCGCAGTTCGTGGCGCGGGAGATCGAGTATTGGAACGAGTCGACGCCGATCGGCTTCGTGTTCAGCTTCGGCGTCATCATGGGACTCGTGGTGGGCTCGATCATCGTCTACCAGATCCTCTTTTCCGACGTGCAGGACAGCCTCGCGGAATACGCCACCCTGAAGGCCATGGGCTACACCCATCGCTATCTCGTGGGCGTCGTCATGCGGGAGGCCGTTCTGCTGGGACTCTTCAGCTATCTGCCGGCGATCGCGGTGACGCTGGTCGTCTATGCACAGGCTGGGGCAGCGACGAACCTGCCGATCGAAATGACCGTCGCGCGTGCCGCGGTCGTGTTGGGCCTGACGCTGTTCATGTGTTGCAGCTCGGCTGGACTCGCGATTCGGAAGCTGCGTTCGGCCCAGCCGGCGGAAATCTTCTGATGGCGACCGGCGTGTCCATCGAGGTCCAGGACGATTGCTATTTCTATGGACGCGGCGGACTGCGAAAGCAGATCCTCTTCGATGTCTCGGCGCGCGTCCACGAGGGCGAGATCCTGATCCTGACGGGGCCCTCCGGTTCGGGAAAGACGACTCTGCTGACCTTGATGGGTGCACTGCGCGCAGTCCAGGAGGGAAGCCTCCGCATCCTGGGAGAAGAGCTGAGGGGTGCCCGTGAGAAGGTCCTGGTCGGAGTGCGTCGGCGCATCGGCTACATCTTCCAGAGCCACAATCTGCTGGGGGCCCTCGACGTCGAACAGAACGTGCGCATGTCCGTGGAGCTCGGGGATCGGCGCCAGGCCCTCGGCTCGCCAAGCCTTCACTTACACCCGCGTTTGCGTACAATAAGCCGCCGGAGGCAAGCATGGCTGCACTGCAATCGGATACGGACACGAGTTCGCCGAAGTTTCTACGCGACAAGTACGCGATCATCGGTGTCGGAGAGACGGCCTACACCAGGCGCTCGGGTCGCACAACGAAACACATGGCGGTCGAAGCCGTGCGCAACGCGATGAACGACGCCGGGCTCGGTCCGGCGGACATCGACGGCATGATGTCCTACTCGGTGATGGACTCGACGATGGCGCCCTCGATCGGCGCGGATCTCGGGATTCGCCTCGACTTCTACATGGACGTCATCGGGGGCGGGTCGAGCATCGAGGCGTTGGTGGGCCTCGCGATCGGCGCCATCGAGGCGGGGATGTGCAAGACCGTCGTGCTGTTTCGCTCGATGAACGGGGCGACGGGCATGCGCATGGGCGGCTCGAATCGCGGTGCACCGCAGCTCAGTGGGGACGGGATGTTCTCGGCCGTCTACGGTCTGACGAGCCCTGCACAGCTCTTCTCCCACACATTCATGCGGCACATGTACGAGTACGGGACCACCCCGGAGCAGGTCGCACACGTCAAGGTGTTCCACTCCCACGCGGCGTCGAACAATCCCAAGGCCTACTACAGCCACCGGGTGACGGCGGAAGACGTTCTCTCGAGTCGTGTGATCGCCTATCCCCTGCACCTGCTCGACTGCTGCGTCGAGACGGACAACGCGACGGCGCTGATCGTGACGTCGGCCGAGCGCGCGCGCGACGCCCGCCACACGCCGGCACGCATCCTCTCGGTCGTCGGCCGCTGCAACAAGCCACGCATGGACGACCACTACCAGCACGGGCCCATCACGCGGGTCGCCGGCTACTACGCGAAGGACATCCTCTGGCCCAACGCCGGAGTCGGTCCCGAGGACGTCGACGTGACGGGCTCCTACGACGCGTTTACCTTCACGACGCTGCTCCAGCTCGAGGACTACGGGTTCTGCGAGAAAGGCGAGGGGGGCACCTACGTGAGCGACGGAACCATCTCCCTCGGCGGCCGACGCCCCAACAACACCGCGGGCGGACACCTCTGCGAGGGCTACACCCACGGCACCAATATGGTCGTCGAAAACGTTCGGCAGCTGCGACACGACGCCGACGATTTCTGTCCCGTGGGACCCGACGGCAAGCGCCAGCACACCTACGACTACTCCGAGGGGCACTGCCGTCAAGTCCGCGATGTAGAAGTCACGGCAAACCTCGGCTGGGGCATGCCCGGCCTCGGCTCCGCCCTCGTGATGCGTCGCGGATGATCAGGGAATAGACAGGGAATAGATAGGGGACAGACGATATGACACTGCAAGGTGAATATCTGGGAATGCAGCTACTGCTCGGCGACGAGGACCCCGAGAACAAGGAGTTCTTCGAGTGGTGTGGCCGCCACGAGCTGCGCCTGCAGCGTTGGAAGAGCAACGGGCTGCTCTCCTATCCGCCCGGTACGGGTTCGCCCTGGGATGGCACGGCCGAATTCGAGTGGTCACCGGTCTCGGGGCTCGGTACGGTGATGTCCTACTCCGAGGTCCATCACGCTATCATGCCGATGTTTGGCGACCATCTCCCGTATCTCCTGCTGCGCGTCGAGCTCGATGAACAACGAGGCCAGCCCACCGAGCACGAGGCGATCCGCGTGCTCGGCAATCTCGTCACGCCCGACGGAGAGCTCGCCCCCCCGGAGCTCACCCAACAGGTTGGGATCGGAACCCGCGTCCGGGTCGTCTACGTCGACGTCGGCGACGGCTTCGCCATCCCCCAATGGACCGTCGACGAGAACGCCGACCAACCCACCCCCTGGCGCTACGACGACGGCCACGGTCACGGCCCCTGACCCCTTTGACCCCGACCCCGGCCCCGACTTCATGAACTCGAAGGTCGGGTGCCATTCTTCCCACCGCCGGATGGTGGGGTTTCATCCCGGGCCTATCGGGCGGGATGCCCTACGCCAGGCGACCTGAACCGAGGGCTAGACGATAGCGAAGCGAATGCTGCCGAGGTTCGCCCAGGACATCTCGATCGTGTCGCCGGCCTCGGCCGGCATGATCTCCAAGAGTGAGCCGGTGGAGATGACGTGTCCCGCGTCGAGTTGTCGGTCGTGCGCGGCGAGCTCATTCGCAAGCCAGGAGACGACGCTCAGCGGATTGCCGAGTGCTTCGACGCCGCAGGCGCTGCCGAAGAGCTTGCCGTTCTTGCGGACGATGGCGCCCTCGTGAAGAAAGTCGAAGCCGCGAGCCGGGCGCATCAGGGTGCCGAGCAGCGAGCCTCCGTGCGCCGCGTTGTCGGCCGCACCGTCCGCTAGGCCGCCCGTTCCTTGTTCGAGGCGCCCGTCGATGATCTCGACGGCGGCCACGACCCCGGCCGCTGCGGCGAGGACGTCGACGTTCGTGATGCCCGGACCCCGCAGTGGGCGTTCGAGGACCACAGCGATTTCGGCTTCGAGGCCGATGCTGAAAAAGTCGGATGCCCGGAGATGCTCTGGATCGCTGAAGGTCGTGGCACTCATCATCGCGCCGTACATCGGGCCGTCGATCATCCCCTTCATCTGCTCGAGAATCGCAAAGCTCGTCGCCCCGACCTTCCAGCCGACCTGACGCTCGCCCGCGTCACAGCGGCGCTGGGCCACGCGTGCCTGCACCTCGTAGCCCTCGTGCAAAGACAGTTCGCCATGGCTTCCGCTGGGACCGGGAATCTTCACGCGATCTCGCTGCGCGACGTAGATGGCCTCGGTCCATTGCTCGATCCGGTCCTGATTCGCCGCGGTTGTCGTCGTTGTCGTTTTCGTTGTCGTCACCGTCTTCTCCCTCGCAGCCTCGCGGCTCGCCATGGCCGGCAGCGGGCGGGCTGCCTCATCCCGCGCCCATCGGACAGGATGCTGCGGATGTGATCATCTTCGCTCTCGCACGTCCTCGGAGCACGTCACCCGGCCGGGTGTTGCCATTCCGCGGTGGGTGCCGTCCCGCTGGAGGTCCAAGCCTATCGCGGGTCGATGCGATCCAGCCAGCGGTCTGAGCGGTCTGGCTGCCGCTCGCTCGTGATCGCTAGCGCCCGCGCCGCTGCCAGGGCCGAGCCGGCTATGGCATCTGCGGTCGGGCGGGCTATTACATCGGGGTGTCCTGCTCACGCGCTCTCTTCGTCGCCGCGAGCCTGCTCCCGATGTTCTCGGCTGCCTGCGGCAACGATCCGCCGGATCCGGCCGATTTCGCCGTTTCGGCGGACCGCATCGAAATCGCGCGGGCGCCTTGTGCGGAGCATGACCCCGGGCGAGTCGCGCTCTTCGGCGATCTGCACGTCCACACGGCGCTCTCGAGCGACGCCTGGAACTACGATCTCGAGGTGCGGCCGCGTGGGGCCTACGCCTACGCGTTCGGTGAGCCGATCCGGCTGCCGCCGAATGACGAGCAGGGGCGCGGCACCCGGGCGGTGCGCATCGACCGACCCCTCGACTTCGCGGCGGTCACGGACCACGCCGAGTTTCTCGGCGAGCAGCGGCTGTGTAGCGACCCCGGCTCCGAGGTCTTCGAAACCGATGTGTGCCAGGCCATCCGCGACTCGACTGCGCCCACGGATTCGCCCCTCGCCCTCAAGATCATGCATCCCTTTCCCTCCCGAGAAGAGGAAGTCTGTGGTGCGGATGGCGAACGCTGCGCGCGGGCCCTCGACGCGGGCTGGCGCGAGACCATCGCCGCCGCCGAGGAGTGGAACGACACCAGCTCCGCCTGTCGTCGCACGGCCTTCATCGCCTACGAGTACAGCTCCCACCGATTGGGCTCGAACCTGCATCGCAACGTGATCTTCCGGGGCAGCGTCGTGCCCGCGCGGCCGATCAGCTACATGGACGTGCAGCGCGAGTGGGATCTCTGGGCGCTGCTGCAGGAGACCTGCAACGACTCCGGCACGGGCTGTCAGGTGCTCGCCATTCCGCATAACTCCAATATCAGCAACGGTCGCATGTTCTCGGTGGACTATCCGGGTGCGGGCTCCGTGCAGCAGCAGGCGGCCCGTGCCAGGCTTCGCATCGCGCTCGAGCCCGTCGTCGAGATCATGCAGCACAAGGGCGATTCCGAGTGCCGCCGGGGCCTCCCCTCCGTTCTCGGAACGGATGATGTGCTATGCGACTTCGAGAAGTTCGAGAATCTGGCCTTCTCCCGTCACGATGAAGGCGATCCGGGTGAGTGCTACGACGGCCCCTTTGCCGATTCGGTCCCGCATCTCGGGCCGGATTGTCTGTCTCGTCGAAGCTATGTGCGCTACGCGCTGACCCTGGGCCTTGCGGAAGAAGAGCGAATCGGGGTGAACCCGTTCAAGTTCGGGATCATGGCCAGCACCGACACGCACAATGCCATGGCGGGCGGTGTAGAGGAGCGCAGCTGGCCGGGCCATCTGGGCATCGCCGACGCGGATCTCGACCGACGCCTCTCGCAGCAGGCCGGGGTCATGGGCAATGTCGCCAACGGTCCGGGTGGGTTGATCGGTGTCTGGGCCGAGGAGAATTCCCGGGCGGCCATCTTCGACGCGATTCGCCGCAAGGAGGTCTTCGGAACCAGCGGGCCGCGCATCGAGCCGCGTTTCTTTGGCGGTTGGGATTTGCCGGAGGATCTCTGCAGCGACCCGAAGGGGCTACTGCGAGCGCAGCCGGAGGGGGTGCCCATGGGTGGCGACCTGTCCCGCCACGATGGAGAGCGCGGACCGGTCTTTGCCGTATGGGCCTCGAAGGATCCCGGGACCCTGAAGGCGCCTGGCGGTCTCCTGCAGCGCGTCCAGGTCATCAAGGGCTGGCTGGATGCCGAGGGGGGCCTTCACCAGGAAGTCGTCGACGTGGCCGGCGGTGAGAACGGAGCGGGCGTCCAGCGCGCGACCTGCGAGCCCGAGGGTGCGGGCCACGATTTTCTGTGCGGCGTGTGGCGTGATCCCGAGTTTGACTCCACACGGCGTGCGGTCTACTACGCGCGGGTGGTGGAGAATCCGAGCTGTCGCTACTCCGCCTGGCAGTGCCTGACTCTTCTCGGGGACGAACGTCCCACAGGATGTACGGATCCCATCATGCAGGCAATCCAGCAGGAAAGAGCCTGGACTTCGCCCATTTGGTATACGCCTTCGAAGCCGCGGGTCCGATAAACGACATACTGGCTTTCCCTGCCGAGCGTACGGGTCGCTGAGCGGTCGACTCGGGTGAGGACTCATGAAAGACTACGAGCAATTCGATGGACTCGGGCTGGCGCAGCTCGTGAAGCGCGGTGAGACGACGGCCGAAGTGCTGCTCGAGGCGGCCATCGCGCGGACCGAGGCGCGAGACGGCGGGCTCGGAGCGGTCGTGATTCGCATGTTCGAGGAAGCGAGAAAGGCGCTGGAAGAGGGCCTGCCGAAGGGCCCCTTCGAAGGGGTCCCGTTCCTGTTGAAGGACCTGCACCTCGCCTGGCCGGGTGTGCGTCTGACGAATGGCTCGAAGCTCTTTGCCGACTATGTGCCCGAGGTCGAGAGCGAGCTGGTCACCCGTTACCGGAAGGCGGGTCTGGTGGTTTTCGGAAAGACGCACTCGCCGGAATACGGATTGACGACGACGACCGAGACTCGCCTCTTCGGGCAGACCCGGAACCCGTGGAATCCCGGCCATACCTCGGGCGGCTCATCGGGGGGTGCTGCGGCGGCGGTGGCCGCGGGCCTGCTGCCGATCGCCAACGCCAGCGACGGGGGCGGGTCGATTCGAATTCCGGCCTCCTGTTGTGGTCTGTTCGGCCTCAAGCCGACGCGTGGACGCACGCCCTTCGGACCGGATGTGGGCGAGGGCTGGGGCGGAATGAGCGGGGTGCACGCGGTCAGCCGGTCTGTTCGGGACAGCGCGGCCCTGCTCGACGCCACGGCCGGACCGGATCTGGGCGCTCCCTATGCAGCGCAGCCACCCGCCCGACCCTTTCTCGACGAGGTCGCGGACGCGCCGGGCAAGCTGCGAATCGCGATCCAGACAGTCACCTGGAACGGGTTCGAACCCCATGCGGACTGCCTCGCAGCCTTGCGCGATGCAGTGGAGCTATGCCAGGACCTTGGACACCATGTCGAAGAGGCACCCTTCGCGGTGGACCCGGCTGTGCTCGGGCCCGCGACGCTCACCATCATCGCCGCGAACACACGGGCGATGATGGAGGAGCGGGCAGCCCAGCTGGGACGGCCCCTGGCCGAAGCGGATGTGGAGCCCGGCACCTGGGCCCTGGCCCAGCTGGCCCTGCAACGCGACGCCGCGGACTACGTCTGCGCGATGCGCACGATTCATGCAACGGGGCGCGCTCTGGCGCGGCATCTCGAGTCGTACGACACAATCCTGTCCCCAACGATGGCGACTCCGCCCTTGCCCCTCGGCCTGCTCTCGCTCTCGAATCCGGACACGGCGGCCCAGGGTCCCGCTCTCTTGCAGACCATCGGCTACACGCAGCTGGCCAATGTCGCGGGCAATCCCGCCATGTCGGTGCCGCTCTTCTGGAACCGGGCCGGGTTGCCGATCGGCGTTCAGTTCATCGGCCGTATCGACGACGAAGCCACGCTCTTCCGGCTCGCCGGTCAGCTCGAAGCGGCGCGCCCCTGGTTCGACCGACGTCCGAAGCTAGAACGCGTCGGATGAGTAAGTCAGGGGTCGGGGTCGGCCCCGATCAGCGCATCGAAAACCTCAGCCGCTGATCTTCCGAACCTGGCCGCGATCGAAGAGCCAGACGTCGCCGTGGGCAGTGAATCGGTCTCCTTCGACGACGATCCCGCTCCCGTCTCTGCACGCGTAGACTGGAAATTGCGCGCATCTCGAGTACTCGAGCATGGCCTCGTGGTACCTGCGCGATCTCCGGTAGTGAGGAAAGAACTCGAAGTCGACGAGATCGAGAGCTCCCCAGCGCGTTCGGGGCAGGTCCACCTGGTTCTCGTCCCGGTCGAAACCCGGGTAGGCGGCGAGTCCGATGTTGGGTGTGGTGAGAATCGCTCCTGCGGAGAGCCCGGCAAGCACACCGCCGCGGTCGGCGAATTGGCGAAGCACCGCGAAGAGCCCCGAGCGGCGCAGATGCATCAGGTAGTGGAAGGTGTTTCCGCCCGATAGATAGACGATATCGCTCGCCAAGAGGGTCTTGATGGATCGATTTCTCGCCGGGCCGGGACGCGCCAGGTCGGGATCGTCGACTGCGATGCAGGCGAAGTGCGTTCCTCCGAACGCCTGGTATCGGCGCTCGAAGCGGCGATAGAAGCCGAGGGCCCCGTCGTGGGTGTACGCGACGTAGGTCATGCGAACCCACCTCTTGGCTCGTTTGCCAGGGCGACGCAGTGCCAGCGCGAGCAGGCTCTCATGGATGAGTGCGTTGCGGCGCTCCTGGCCTCCGGAGTAGAGGACGATGTGGCGGCGCGGGCTTCGCGGTCGAGACACGGCAGATTCCTCGGATCCCATCTCATCGGCAGCCGGTGGTGCCCGTTTGAGGGTGGCAGATCGCTGGCGCAAGATCGCGTTGCTTGGGGAGACGGCCCAGCTAACCCTCGTGTAAACGGTGGCTCAGTCGACCTCTTCGCTGTCGGTGGCTTCGCCGGCCGGCTCGTTGCCGAGCACGGACGACACCGTCGGCACATCCTTCCAGCGGGCCCGGATCTGCTCGGCGCGCTTGCGCACCTTCGCGTCGAGGGGCTCGCTCTTCGCCTTGGGCTCGGCCTGCGTCGCGTCGGGCTGCAGGGGGCGAAGCTCGAGCTCGGCGAGCCGGCGTTCGAGCTTCTCCAGCGTGCGTTCGGGTGCGCGGTAGAACTCGGAGGCGCGCACGCGCAGGAACTCCCAGCCGAGCCGCTCGAGCGTGATCTGCCGCTCCATCGCCTCGGCCAGCTCGGCCGCGTCGAAGGGTCGATCGCCGTCGCACTGGATGGCGGCCCGCAGGCCGTCCGCGCCTTCGACGACGAGGTCGAGCACGTACTCGCCGACCGCGTAGCGTTGCAGCATGCGGTAGCCGGCGTCAGCGAGGTGGAGGTAGAGGCGTTTCTCGAGCTCGGAGACGTGGCTGCGGCGCTCCTCCTCGTCGCGCTTCGGTCGCAGGGCCGCCGGATCCTCGGCGTGGGCGATCAGGCGCAGACGCAGGTCGCCGGCCTTCAGGTCGCGGCCCGGGTCGAGCGAGTGCACCACCCAGAGCTGATCCCGCGCACGGCTCGCGGCGACGTTGATCACCTTGCGTGCGTCCTCGCGCTGGCGCAGGGCCAGCGCACCCTTCTCCGAGGGCGAGTTCACCATCGAGAGGAAGATCACGTCGCGCTCGTCTCCCTGGAACTGCGACGCGTTGCCGCAAAGGATCTGTCGGCGCTGGTACTCGGTGACCGACAGGCGACGCCGCAGCACCGAGTCGATATAGAGCGCCTGGTCAGTGCCCACCATGCAGACGACGCCGACCGAGCAGTCTTCGTACTCCTCGAGGCGACACAGCGCGGAGACGAGCGACGCGATCTCGAGGGCTTCGACCTCGTTGATTCCGTTCGCGTCCGCGGTGCCTTTCACCTTGTGCGCGACGAGGTGGGGCGCGATCGGACTCGACGACGCCTCGCGCAGGGCGCGAATTTCGCCGCGATAGCACAGGTCGTTGCTGAACTGGATGATGTCGGGGACGCACCGGAAATGCTCGAGCAGTCGAATCGTACCGCCGAACGCCTGCCGCGCGAGGTCGTAGACCGAGGTCTTGCCGTCGTAGAGCTGCCTGTTCGGCACGCCGGCGGGAATCTCGTCGATCAGCGACTGGATGCGATCACCGCGCAGGCCGACTCCGTAGGGACTCACCTGCTCGTTGTCACCGACGACAACGATCTCCTTGCCCAGCGCGAAGGCCGCGAGGCCCAGTACGTCGCTCTGGCTCGCCTCGTCGATGATCACCACGTCGAAGCGGGTGGTCGCGAGATCGAAGGACTCGACGACACGCGAGAGCGGCATGATCCACACCGGCACCGCCTCGCGGCACGCGACCATCGCCTTCTTCGCCTCCTCCTTCAGCCGGGCGACGTTCTTGCCCGTCCCCTTGCCCATTTTCTTGTGGAGACCGAGCCAGCCGGTGAGCGCCTGCTGCTGCTCGAGCCCCGTGCGGCGCAGCTGTGCCTGCCACGCGAGCTTCTCGACGTAGGCGCCCGTGACCGAAAGCAGCTCGTCGCGTGTGCGGTCGAGACGCTCCTGCAGCTTGTCGAGATCGAGATTCGACAGCCGGGACAGATGCTGCTCGCAGGCGCGGAACCGATATGCGGCGACGGGATCGCCGGGCGGCGATGTGCTGTCGTGTGGCGCGCGACGCGTGCGCAGCGCTTCCGCCAGGGCGGGTGCCGACGTGGCGAGCCGGTCGAGGAGCGCGCCGAGCTGCCGGTGAGCCGACTGCTTGTCGACGAGTTCTTCGATCCGCTCGAGCGCGCCGGCGTAGGCGTCGTAGTCGGCCTTCTTGATGCCCGACTTCATGCGCTTGATGACGGGATGGATCGCGTCGCGCCGCGAGTAGTCATCGAGCTGCAGCAGCCAGCCCGACTTCCGGTCGCGCCGCAACCGCCATTCGATGTAGCGTCGGCGCTGGTCGAGGGCCGGCTCGAGCGCAGTCTTCACGACGTCGCGCAGGCGCGCCAGCTCGGACGTGGCTGCGCCGGGCGTCGCCTGTCTGGACAGCTGATCGGAGTCGAGGCCGAGCTCTTCGGCGCGCGCCGCCCAGGGCGACCAGCACTCGTCGTACCAGGCCAGAGCGCTGCGCACCTTCGCGGCGTGGCGTGCCGCTCGTTCTTCCGGGCGAGGGCCCAGCTCGTCTGCGCTCGGCGCTCCGCGCGACGCCATCTGCCGGTCCCAACGACGCGCCAGGTCTGCGCGCAGGCTATCGATCGCGACCAGGCTCTCGATCGCCCGGAAGTGCGGCGCTTCGCTAGGCGCCTGACCCGCAACACGGCTGCTCTGGATGAGCTCCGTCCATCGCGGCTTCGAGAAGCGGACGAACGGTCCGAACTTCTTGCCGGCTTCGAGGTGTTCGGCGATGGCCCGGGCCGTCCTCGCAATCTCGGCCCCGCTGCGCTGATCGCCCACCTCGGGCTCGTGCGCGAAGACGAGCTCCTCGCGTTCGGGGATCTCGCGGGCGCAGTCTTCGACCTGCTGCGCGAGCTCGGCCCACGCCTCGCGGCGCTTGCCGCCCTCGCGGCCGGCCTCGATGCACTCCATCAGCCAGGGCTCCTCGCGGTCGAGGAGCTGCACGGCCAGCTTCGCCTGTTGGAACAGGTCGGCGAGCTCGTCGGCACTCTGCTCGTCATGTCGCCAGAGCTCCAGGCCCTCCTCGGGGCGGCTGCGGTCGAGCTCACTGAGGTCGTCGTGAAGCGACGCGAACTCGTGTGCGCTCGGGAACCCCGACGGATCGGGCAGTGCGGCCTCGAGCAGCGCCTGGTCCTCGCTGGCGAGCTCGGCCGAGAGGCGGTACGCCAGGGCGAGCTCATCGGGCGAGAGCGAGAGCTCGTCGGCTTCGAGCGGACCGGGTAGCCAATCGCAGGTCCCGATCCCATCGGCGACGAGGCGGGCGGCATCGGTGGGGGCGATCGATTCGCCACACGCGACGATGGGTTCGTACTTGCCCTTCACTGCGTCGAGCAGGGACTTCGAGAGCTCGGCGTGCCGCTGCTTCGGCGCTTCGCGCTTCGTCTCGAGCTTGCCGATCTCGCGGCCAATCTTCTTCGCGGTCGTCGACGCGAGCGTGTTCACGATGCCGGTGATGGACTCCTCGAGCTGGCGGCTGCCCTCTTCGTCGGACTGCAGAAGACTCACGCAGAGCAGTTGTAGCGGCTCCGCCATCTGCTCGCGGACGACGCGAAGCGCCTTCGAGGCGTGGCTCGTCACGAGGATGCTCTTGTCCTGTGCGAGGAGGTGGCCCACCAGGTTCGCGATCGTGTGGCTCTTGCCGGTGCCGGGGGGACCCTGCACGAGCACGGCACCGGTCTCTTCGAGGCGCCGGATCACCTGCTCCTGCTCGCGGTTCGCGGGCTTGGTGAGCAGCACGTCCGAGCTGCGTTCGACGTCCGGCTCGCGCTCGGTTTCGATGCCGACGACGCGCAGCAGTGACTCCGGGAACTCCGTCTGCTGCCGAAGCGACTGGATATAGCGCTCGAGATTCTCGGAGAGGCCCTGCGCGCGGTTGCCCAGGAACAGGTGCGGTGCGCGGTGGATGCGGGGTCCCGACGTGTGCGGGACGTCGCGCGGATCCTCGATGAACTCGCCGTCGGGCCACAGGCGCTGGACGAGGTCCTTGAGGAAGGCGCTCGTCTTCTCGCCGGCGAGTGGATGGTAGTGCTCTTGCGCGACCTCTTCGTGCACGGATTGGATCGCGTGACCGTCGAGTCCGAGCTGCCGGAGCAGCGGTGTGTAGGCCTCGGGGTTGTCGTCGGATTCGGCGAGCGTGAACTCCGGAATGCTCGGGTCGAAGCGCAGCTCGACCCGCTGCAGCAGCAGGGGGTGGCTCACCTCGCCTTCTTCGTGGTCGAGCGTCAGGATGCCATCCGCAAGGAAGAGCTGGTACTTCTCCGACTCCCGTTGGAAGCGCGCGCTCAGGTCGAAGAGATTCTGGAAGACTGCGAGCCCCTGGGCATCCTGCCGGGCTTCCCCCTCCCACGCGCGCTTCGTCTCGAGCCACTCATCGAGCGCGTCGACGCGCTCCTCCGCGTCCCCGAAAGCGAGGCGCCGACCGTTCTTCGTGAGCGTCTTCTTTACGAACGCGTCGGGATCGCTGTCCACGCGGTTCCAACCGGCCCTCAGCCAGTTCTTGAGCACGACGGAGGGCTCGGGGCACTCGGGCTCGCGGGGCCGCCCGACCTTCAGCTCGAACTCGGCGGGCGCATCGCCGACGGGCTCACCGAAATCGCCGAGCTCGAAGCCGCGCTTGACGCTGCTGGACCCCGCCAGGCTCGAGAGCGGAAGGGTCCAGGCGCGCTCGTCGAGTCGGACGATGGCCGGCGTGCGCACTCGGTGCAGCTCCGACAGGAATCGGAACACCCCACCGATCCGCTCCCGAGCCAGTTCGAGATCGCGATTCCCGGACATTCTTCACCCCCCTTCCGAGATCGCCTCGAGTCCCGACCTTATCGGCTAACGGCGGGCGCAGTTCACCTCATTCGGAGCTGTGCGGCAGAGCCGAGCGGGGCACCTCGATAGTCGGAAGCGGATGTGCAGTGGGTGCGCATTCTCCGACGGAGGCATCGGGCACGTGGGCGGATCGTTGGGGACGTGCGAGACTCCGATCGGTGATCTCGTCCAATTCCGATTCCGTTTCTCGCCGTGCGCTGATCGGCTACGGCCTCGCCACGCTACCCGCCCAATTCAGCTATGTGCTGATCATCATCATGAATCTGAGAGATTCCGTCGTGGAGCTAGGCGCCTCCGCGGCGGCGATCGGCAGCGTCTTCCTGCTCGCCAAGGTATGGGACGCCATCTCCGATCCGCTGGTCGGAAATCTGAGCGATCGCACCGAGCGAAGTCAGGGGCGTCGGCGTCCCTGGCTCTACGCCTCGGCGCCGCTGCTCTTCGTCTTCTTCATCGAAAGTATCGGGTCTGGCGGGATCGGGGTCCTGGTGCCCTTCGTGGTCGAGTACGCAATCTTGCCGACTGGAGCTTCGTGATGAAGCTCGCGTCGGGGATCATGGTCGGCCTGGTCGGTTATTCGCTCGAATGGTCGGCATTCGATCGCGAAGCTCTCGAACAGAGCGACCGCGTGAAAGACACCATGATCTTTCTGATGGGGGGCATTCCGCTATTTTGCTACGGGATCGGAAGCCTCGCCTTCACGCGTTTCAGCTTGACTGAGACGGAGCACGCGCGGATCCGAACTGAGCTCGTAGAGCGTGCCCGGGAGTCAGCTCGCCCGCATCATTCGTGATGCCGACCGTGGCGGCGCATCTGCGCGCTACTCCTCGGCCCGCTCTTTGGCGGAGCGGGCCATCAGGGTCGGGGCGAGCAGGTAGTCGGGGGGTGTCTGCTCGAGCTGACTCTCGGTGCGGGCGCGCAGCTTGTCGGCCTGGTCCTCGCTCCAGACGGTCGCCCAGAAAGTGTCGTTCTGGATCGCATCGAGACACAGCTCGGCGACCTCCGAGAGCGGTGCGATCGGGACCTCCTGGCCCGCCTCCTTGGCCCGCGCGATGTACTCCGCGAGTGCGTCGTGGGGAGCCGCAGCCTCGTTCTCGTCGCCCCGCGCATAGCGCCCGGGCCGATTCGCGCCCGCGTTCCAGATGCCCGTCGCCATCACGCCCGGGCTGCGGGTCGAGGGAAACAGAATCGACGCGCTGACCTTCGATCCGATCTCGCGCAGCTGACCCCATAGACATTCGGTGATCGTGACGACGGCCGCCTTGGTGACCGGGTAGATGCCCGTGCTCGCCATCGGCGTGAAGCCCCCGTTGCCGGATGAGGTGTTCACGATATGGCCTTCGTTCTGCTCGACCAGGGTGGGCACGAAGGCATTCATGCCATTGATGATCCCGAGTACGTTCACGTCGAGAGACCACGTCCAGTCGTTCAGATGGTGCTCCCAGATCTGTCCCTTGGAGCCGGAGCCGACACCGGCGTTGTTGCAGATGACGTGCACCGCGCCGAAGCGGTCGAGGGCGGCGTCGCGGGTCGCGCACAGCGAGTCGTAGGAGGTCACATCGGTCGCGACGCCGATCACGTCGTCGGAACCGATGTCCCGCGTCGCCTCCTCGAGCGGGCCTTCGAGGATGTCGGCGAGCACGACCTTAATCCCCTGCGCGAGAAATGCCTCCCCGATCGCCTTGCCGATGCCCCGGCTCCGCCCGTGACAACGCCGACCTTACCCTCGAGATCCTTCATCGATGCTCTCCTTGTCCCCTCTTCGAGCCGCTGGCCGGGAGACGATCAAAAAAGCCCGGGCGCGTGCATCGGGCCCGTGACGAGAGACGATGCCAGGCCATGGGGCGTTTCGCATCGGGCTCGCGAGATCTCATCGCGACTCTTTGTCGGGCTTACAAATGTCTCTTCCCGTCGAACGACCATGAGTTGCATGATCTCTGGTGCCCGGTGACCAGATGGCGACCTCTCGCAGACTATCTCCGCCAGGGAAACGCCCGATATCTGAAACCCTGGCGACCGGGTTCGATGCTCTCCAGTCGTGGGATCGAAGCGGGGAATGGTCCCGATTTCCGGGACGGCTCAGCTTCGAAAGGTCCAACTCAGAGGCTGGACTCAGCTTCGCAGGGCACCACTGCACGAGGCGCGATTGGCTTCGTGATTTCTGAACGCCACCAGCCAACCAAAATGCGCCTCATCCGCAGCCTACTTGCCAGATCCAGATAGAGTGCTCATCGCTGCTTGCGAACTGCATTGTCCTGCCTATCCACTCCGCATGTGACATGTATCCTCAGATGTCGCGTGAGACGCGAAGAAAGACCCCGAGTCTTCTCGCCAACTCCGCGACGACTTCGTTTCTGGGTCGGATCTGCCGATACAACGAGCCGAGCCTCCAATGACCATAATGGCCATAATGACCATGAAGAACACTTCCGAGAAGATACGAGCCTTGATCCCCGCGAATCTCCGGGAGTTGCCGCCCTTGAGCCTCGGAGTCGCCGTGCTCTGGACGGTCGCATTCCTCGTGATGCAGCTGGTGTACGGGGATCTCTTGCGCGATGTGGGCCAGGCGCACAGCGCCGTCGCGAAGCTGGCGAACCGATACCCCACGATGGAGTTCAGCGCCGAACAGATGCAGGTGGTACGTGCCGTGGACCGCGACTTCGAGCCGGATTCGATGCTGTCCGGGTTCATGCAGCGGACGCGAGGGGAAGAGGTCGCGAGAATCGAGGCGTCCTTCGATGAGATGGTCGGTCGAGCCCGGGCGCTCCTGGCCGAGCAACCCTACTACAACCACGGACACGTTCCCTCCGCGACGACCCCCGTCAGCTACGTCTCGCATTTCCTGTTGCATTCAAATTTCGCCCACTTCATCGCCACGCTCCTCGTGTTCCTGCTAGTCGCCCCGCTTGCCGAATCGACCTGGGGATCGAAGCGGCTCGCGCTTGCGATGCTCGTCCTCATTCCGCTTGGCGCGGTCGTTCACTCGCTCGCCTTCTGGGAATCTCAACGAGCGTTGATCGGCGGTTCCAGTCTCATCGCGGGCCTCGTCGCGGCTACGCTGGTTCGCTTCTGGGGCGAAGAGGTCGAGCTCCTCGACTGGCTCGCCCCCGTCGTGTCGATCGATCTTCGGGTTCCCGCCATCGGGCTCGGAGTGCTCTGGATCGGCTACGAAGCGCTTCTCTGGGTGGTCGTCCAGGGTGGGTTGCCGCCCGGGGTCGACAACGCCCCGGGCTATGCCTCGCATGCCGCGGCCGCGGCCGCGGTCGTGGGCTTTGTCGGTGCAATCTGCTCCGCCAAGCTCGGTCTCGAGAAGCCGGCTCCGACCCGACCGTCTCCTCAGAAGGGGACAGCCAGGCAATTCGACCTCGAGAAGGTGCGCGAGATGCGCACAGGTGGAAAGACGGACGCGGCCTTCGCGCTCCTGCATCGCGAGGTGCAGCAAAACGCCAACAATCGAGACGTCGTGATGACCTATTGGGAGATGGCCGTCGAGGGACAGAACCCGATGGAGGCTGCTCCGGTGATGAGTCGCCTGCTCGAGGAGGAGATGCGGCGCGGCGCCGACAACGCGGCCGTCCGCATCTGGCGCCTGCTTGGCGAACACGCCTCTGACTTTCTGCTGCATCCCGACACCCTGTTTGCACTCGTGCCCGCGATTCGAGTTGCGGAGGGCAATCCGGGTGCGCTCGACGCGCTGCGTCAGATCGTAGATCGACGAAATCAAGGCTTCACCGCGGCACTCGCGGCGAAGGTCGCGCGCTGGACGGCCGAGATGGATCCCAAGCTCGCTGCGGCCGCCGCGCAGCGCGCGATCGATTCCCTCGACCTCGACGAGAAGGAGCAGGCCGAGATCGAGCTGCTCGCGCGGGCGCTCGATCCCAAGGAGCACGAATTCCGCACCGAGAAGCCGCCGCCAGTCTCCGTGTTCGAGGAGGGGATCGACCGCAGCGCCTTTGGATCGTCGCAAGACCTCGCCGATCTCGCAGACTCCTTTCCGGAGGGCGCCGTGATCCAAGCGATTCCCAAGGCGATGCAGAGCGACGCTCTGACGATTGCGGTCGAGGGTCGGGAGCCAAGCGCGCTCGCAGTATCACGCATTCGGGTGGTCTCGATCGTCCTCGTACGTGGGCTCGCGGAGCAGCCGACCGCGCTCTTCGATCTCCTGATCGACGGGCGGGGTAGCGATCGGCCGCTCTCCGTCATCCGATTCCGCTGCGACCGTTTCGATGCATGCTCCGTCGTACCCCATGCCAAGACGCCTCGCGAAGCGCTGCAGGCGCTTCTCCAGCAGGCGCTCTCGAGCGGCAATGCGCAGTGCCTCGTCGATGTCACCACCGCCAAGCCTGGACCCGATACGCTCTTCGACTCGCTCGACGCGTACCACGAGCACGTGCTCCGCCCGGCCTCGGACCTGCTCGGCTAGACAGACGAGAGAGACCCCGCCGGTCGGGTCGAGGGCTGGCGCGGTGGTCCGCGAGGTCATGGCCTCGTCTGTGTATCCGGGGTTATCCCGTTCGTGCCCGTGAAGACCAGACCGTGACTCCGTCTCCAGCCGGTCGCATGAAAAAGGCGGCTCAAATCACCTGTCCGCTCTGATTTTCCCGGTCGATAGACGTAGCCTCCGAAAGCGCCCCATCGCGGGCAGGGACGCGAACCAACTCGCAGCGATGACCGGGGTGCGCCGCCGATCGTCGCAGCCTCGCCTCCTCCTGAGCGAGGCGAGGTGAGGGTCGCTTCCGTCACGACTCGCGAGAAGCACAGCGCATGTGATTCCGGCCAGATCCAGACGCGCGCGAGAACGCGGCAACTCGAGTCGATGCGTCGCGGCCCCCCGCCCCCTGCTTGCGGTCTGTTGCGGCCTCGCAAGGCATCGGGATGACCTGGGCATTCCCAACGTGGTAGGTTCTGGAACGATCCTGCACGGACGCCGTAATCATGGATCGTGGAGCTGACTCCGGTCTGGTCGATCCCGACCAACGCCGCAGATCGATCTCGGCTGCGCACCGCAGGAGAGAATGGCTCCAGGAGGTGCTCCATGTCCGATCCGACCCCCGTCATAATCGAAGCCGCCGTCAATGGCTACCCGATCACCGAGAACCCGAACCGACCCTTTGGCCCGGAGGCGATCGCAGCCGACGCGCTGCGGTGTATCGAAGCGGGTGCGGCGATCATCCACACCCACGTCGACCCGGGCGATATGCGCAAGCCGTCGAAGGAGACGGCGGAGAACTATCTCTCGCAGTTCTCGCGTGTTCTCGCCGCGCGCCCCGACGCCCTCGTCTACCCGACGATCGGCTCCGGCGACACGATCGCAGATCGCATGGCACACCATGAGGCGCTCGTCGCGTCATGCGGGCTGCGCATTGGCCTGATCGACCCGGGCTCGCTCAACCTGACGACGGCGGACGCCGAAGGCCTGCCGTCGACCGACGGCATCGTGTACGCGAACTCGCCGGCTGACATCCACTTCGTCTTCGAGCTGCTCGGTGAGTTGCAGCTCGGACCGAGCATGGCGATCTACGAGCCCACCTTCCTCCGCTACGCGCTCGCCTTCCAGCGTGCGGGCAGGCTGCCGCCGGGCTCGCTCGCGAAGTTCTACTTCGGTGAGGACTACGCGCCCAGCGGTCTCGGGCAGGCCTCCTACAGCTTCGGCTTGCCACCACGGCCCTGGGCCCTCGATGCGTACCTGATGCTCCTCGAGGGCTACGACCTTCCGTGGGCCGTCACGGTCCTGGGCGGCGACGTCACCGAGCACGGGCTTGCACGCTATGCACTCGAGAAGGGCGGCCACCTTCGGGTCGGCCTCGAGGACTACGCGGGCCCGAATACGCCGTCGAACGTGGAATTGGTGGAGCAGGCGGTGAAGCTGGCCGGCGAGGTGGGGCGCCCCATGGCGACGCCGGACGAGGCTGCAGCGATCCTGGGCTTGCCGCGCGGGCGCAGCTGACATGCCCCCCCGGCAGAGCCGGGGGACGCCCGATTGGACCGGCGGCTGGCGATCGAACTCAGCACACCCCCACCCGCGCGTGGCCGGCAGAGCTCATTCGAAGGGCTCGGGCCTCTCGGCGATTCGGCTGGCTTTCTCGTTCCGCTCGCAGGAAGATCGGGATCGGGGGGCAGCTCTGCGCCTCCAGTCCGCCCCGGGGCGCATGGTGGGGCGGCGGGTTCCGGATTGCGGACGCAGCTGGTCTGTCTGCGCGGCACTCTTCGGCCCGAGGGGGGTAACGTGGGCTTCGATGGATAAAAGCTGTTGACCTGCAGCACCCTGGCGGGTCATTATGGAGTTAGTCTGTCTGGGAGGGGGGATGGTGGTGCTGATCACCCGAGTATTAGCCGTTGTGGGCGTTGTTTCCGCTGTGCTTCTGGTACACAGCGAGAGTCTGGCCCTCACTATGTACGGTTCAGTCGGTCCATTCGAAGTGACCGGTGGTGAGAATGTGCCCGCCGGTTCGCTGGTGACCGTGGATCAAGACGGACAAGGCAACGTAACCGGGAGCACGCTTGTCGCTGGCGGGCCGGTGACGGCCAACGGACTGTCGGGACTCGCCTTCAATTCCCTTGGAGAGTTGTATGGCTCGAGCCCTGGCGGGTTCGATCTGATCCGCATCGATCCCGACAACACCGGTCTGAGTATCAACCTCGGCCCCATTCAAGACAGTGCTCAGAACAGGGTCAGTATGTCGGACCTGGCATTCCAGCCGGGCACGGGTGTTCTGTTCGGAGTTCGCAGCGGCGGGTTCAACCTGGCTCTCTACACGATCGACACCACCACTGCTGTGGCGACGCAGGTGGGCGCGGACATCAGCGATATTGAAAAGGGGGGCGGTCTAGCCTTTGCGCCGGACGGAACGCTTTACATGACCTCGACAACCAACGTTTCCGGGAACAACTTCGATCCCCTCTACGAGCTGGCGACCCTGGACCCCACGGATGGCTCGATCTTGACCCGTGAGACCTACGAGATCGTTGATTACGTGATTTGCTGTCAAGGACTCACCATCAGGTCCGTACGCTTTGGCGGACTCGCGGCCCGGCCCAGCGACGGAACTCTCTTCGCCACGCAAGGCGGTGGGGGAACCGAGATCTATCGATAGGAGGCCGACGGGAGGTGGAAATTCATCGGGAACTCCGCGGCCAACACGACCGACATCGACTTCCGCCCTACGAGCCCCATTCCCGAGCCCTCGACTCTGCTGCTCTTTGCCTTCGGCCTCGCTGGGCTGGGCGGTTATGTGAGAAGGGATTAGAAGCTGCCC
>PVBE012558970.1_pt1 | contig 27863 bp, 21 predicted proteins | sample 1631181 | NCBI WGS metagenome assembly PVBE01 (sample SAMN08397723, study PRJNA350692) | Marine metagenome, whole genome shotgun sequencing project. | isolation source: water | place: Pacific Ocean | collected 2012-04
CTTCCCCCCAACCATGGAGCACGTCATCGACTAACGCTATTCCCTAGACAACTCACGCGCATGGTGCCAACAGCCACCCGCCTCGCCGTAACCACTTGTAGAAAAAGTACTTGGCGATTGTCACTGTAGAAAACGAGTGAGACCTTTCGAGCCGACCAAAACTGCCGGAATTCTGACGAGTCGTTCTTCAAAAGACCAGCTCGATGGCCCCGGGCGACTACGGCAGCCCACCTGCCGCCAAGAACAAAATCAACGCCTCTCGCACGGGCGTAACATCGTGAACTCTCAGAACCTGGACGCCTTGACTGGCCATCGCTAAAGCGACACCCGTCGAACCCGCGGTACGATCAGAGTCCTTGTCGCCCAACACGTTACCAATAAGCCCCTTCCGAGAATGGCCAACCAACAGTGGGTGCCCCAAACCGTGAAGGCGATGGCAGTTTGCCAGCAGCGTTAAATTGTGCTCGTGGGACTTTCCAAAACCAATTCCGGGATCCAGACAGATCCGTTCCGAATCAACTCCGGCCGAGATCAACGCATCGCGTCGGTCACGCAGATAGCCCTCAATCTCCGCCACAACATCGGTATACGAAGGATTATCCTGCATTACCTGAGGAGTCCCCTGCATGTGCATCACGCAAACGCCGGATTTCGTGTCGATGGCCACCGGCAGCATGCCAGGATCGCGCTGCAGCCCGGTTACGTCGTTAATGATCTCGGCCCCCGCCGCCATGGCCTCCCGCGCCACGCGAGCTTTCGAGGTGTCGACGGAGACCGCGACCTGAGTTTGCTCGCAGAGCGACTCGATGACTGGGAGCACACGCCGTAATTCGTCGTCTTCACTCACTGGCATCGAGTACGGTCTGGTGCTCTCCCCACCAACGTCCAGGATATTTGCCCCCTGCTCAACCAACTGCAGCCCATGTTCGACTGCAGCATGGTGTGAAAAGAACTCACCGCCATCGGAAAAGCTGTCAGGCGTAACGTTGATGATCCCCATGAGAAGGGGCATTTCTGACAACGAGAGGCTGCGCGACGCGAGCTTCCATGTCGCTGCCCGGCTGGCTGGATTCTGGTCCATGCGAGCCAGCTTATCACGGTCGCAATTCGTCATCCATTAGACTTCCGCAAGGTTGTCCCATTTCGCACACCAAGGGATAATACCGGCCCATAAGAGGGGATTCAAGCCGTTTGCTTTTGATGTCTTTAAGTGCCTACGTCCATGCATGTTACGCGATGCAATGGGGTCGCCTTTTGAGGTCATTGGTTTATCCTCTTCCGTTGTTCGCGTAAGATGGTGTTATCCCACGGGTTCGCCCTTGGCCGCTTTCAACGGGGTCTCGGGCTGAGCCACGATCTTATTAGCCGATCTGGCAGCGGTCTCAATTGTGGTCTCGGACGGATTTTACCGCACGTGGAATCGACCATGCGTGCCGGAAGCAGGCGCGATTTTAAACAGGGGGGAAACCATGTCTACAATCGAAAACAACGGCCCTGTGGCTGGGACACTCCCGATTGTCAGAAGACGGAGAAAACGTGGCGTCAGCTACATTCGCTCGGTTTCTCAGATCGCGGGGATCCCCGCTGACCAGCGAGCGCTTCTGGAAAAAGTGTCGCAGCAGTATGTCTTTCGCGCGAATGACTACTACCTGGGTCTGATTGACTGGAAGGACCCGCGCGATCCGATCAAGCAGTTGATTATTCCGCGACAGGAAGAGCTTAGCGAGTGGGGACAACTGGACGCGAGCAACGAGGAGTCTGTGACGGTCGCGCGGGGTGTTCAGCACAAATACACTGATACGGTTTTACTTTTGTGTAATGAAGTTTGCGGTGCGTATTGCCGTTATTGTTTCCGCAAGCGGCTTTTCATGGACGAGAACGATGAAGTCACGAACGATGTGTCGCTGGGAATCCAGTACATCAGTCGGCATCCGGAGGTGACGAATGTCTTGCTAACGGGTGGCGATCCGCTTTTGATGAGCGTTCGCCGCCTGTCCGACATCTTCGACCAGTTACGCGACATCCCGCATGTGAAGATCATTCGGATCGGCTCGAAAATGCCAGCGTTTGATCCTTGGCGCATACTTGAAGACCCTGAATTGCAATCGGCCTTTCGTACTTATTCGACGGCCGAGAAGCGAATCTACTTGATGGCACACTTCGACCATCCCAGGGAACTTACCGAAGAGGCAGTCGACGGAATCGCTTGCTGTCTGGAAAATGGCGTCATTTGTGCTAACCAATGTCCGCTGATCAAAGGCGTTAATGACGACGCAGATGTGCTGGCGGAGATGTACAGCAAGTTATCGTTCATTGGCTGCCCGCCTTACTACCTGTTTCAAGGCCGACCGACTGCGGGCAACGAGCCGTATGAAGTTCCTTTGGTACGAGGTTGGACGATCTTCCAAGAGGCAATCCGCCAGGGATCAGGCCTGGCACGCCGCGCGCGGTTCTGCCTGTCCCATGAAACGGGCAAGGTCGAGGTCCTGGCGATCGACGATCGACGTATTTATCTTCGCTATCACCAGGCAAAGGATCCGGCCAACCTGGGCCGGTTCATGGTGTACCAGCGCGACGACGAGGCGTATTGGCTGGACCAGCTGAAGCCAGACGAATAATGAAGAATCTCTCAATAAGATTGAGATTTTTCGCTGCGCCATCGATGACATCGTTCTGGCAATTTTCCAAGCGGAGTGGACGTTTACCAAGGTATTTCCATCTGTTCAACAATCTGCCTGGCCAGTTCCTGAACGGATTCCTGGTGGGCGGTGGCGACGGATTGCCCTGCTTCGGGAATCAGGTCAGAAGTCTGAGCGACAGAGAACGCTACTGGCGAGTAGGCGAACGACACGTTGCGTAGGATCAAGCCGCCCTGGCGGTCGTACCAATTCACTTCGACCTCCATATCGGTGGCGATATTCCGCGGTTCATCGAATGCGTTTTCCGCCAGCACTCGTTTATTCTCCACGACAATTCTGCCGCGTAAGACGCTGTCGGCATTCGGCGTGGCGACAACTTTGTACGGCGTCTTGAGCTCGATCTCCTTGACGACCGCTTCTGTCAGACGCTCGCCGAGATTTGGACGAAAGCTCTCGGACTCGAATACGGGCACATAAATCGTGCGGAGTTCAGGCCTATACAGCGACTGCTGTCCCACATGCAGGCCGGCGCATCCTGTCCAGACAAGCATCCATGCCGAGGCAGCAAGTACAATCAGTCGATGATCAAGCGGGCGGCCCATGGTGATCTCTTGCCGTCGAATCGAGTTAGGAGGAGACCGCGGTCGCGTATGTAGCCGCGGTTCGTGCACAGCGCCGCAGGAGTTTTCCGGCGGCGTGTGATCTCAGTTGCTTTCCATGAGCGGTTTCACTGTGTCCGTCTCGGGAAACATGTTGACGAGCCAACTCATCTGCTGTTTCGGTGTGTCTGGCTCGCGCCCAATCTGTTGCAGGCGTTGCCGAGCTTGCCTGGCAAATGGCGTTTCACCGTAGTCTGCCAATAATGACTCGTAATACAGCCGCGCCGCGCCGTATTCAGACCGTCGATCGAAACGCTTGGCGCGATCCCACCTTCGTTCGGCTAGTCGATAACGGATCTCTGCACCCGCCTTCGTGAGATATTCGGCTTCTTCCTGGGCCTGGGCGGGGAACTGCTTGTACAGCTGCTTCAACAAGATGTTTGCTTCGTTCAATGCATTAGCCGAATAGTCCGACCCCTGGTAGTTCATGAGTTTCGATTTCAGGCCCAGTAGATGCGCGCTGAACTGAAAGTCGCTACTGGGAAATGTCTTTCGCAAGTCTGAAAAGTAGTCGTCCGCCTTCAGGAAATTACTCGCTGCAAAATGGGCATTCCCCAGGGCCAGCGTCGCGTCATCAGCCAGCTTTCCCGTTGGATCATCCAATCGAATGCGGTCGTAGATTCTCATGGCATGACCGAATGCGTCCCGTGTTGGCCGATCGGGATTCAACAGATTCCATTCATAGAAGGCTTGTGGATCGGTTCGATGTATTTCTAACCAGTAATCGGCAATCTTAAATCGGCGCGGCTGCACTCGATCCAAGTGTCGAGAATGTGTGTACTTATCTAACAGCTCTTCGTACGCCAGTTCGGCGGCCCAATAGCGATCAGCAAAGAAACTGCATTCGCCTGTCATGAACAGTGCATCTTGCTCTAGTGTCGAGTCTGGCCAGTGTTTGGCGGCCGAAGCATACTTTTTCGCCGCCAACGTGAACTGTTCGTGGCTCTCTTTGAGAAGATTCTGTTCTCTCAGTGCGACGGCATGATTGTAGACGGCTTCCGCTTCCTCAATAGCCTGACGCGCCTTGTTGGAATCCGGACCGAAACCAGTTAAATCGCGAACCGTGTCGGACACGTTGTTTGGGGCAAACGATGCGATTGTCAACGGCCCGGGAGAGTCAGGTTCGGACTCGTACGAAGCGGACGAGAACGGATGATTGGCATCCTCCTGCATTTGTTGACGCGTTTGCTCGTACGAAGCCAAGGCTTCATCACGGCGTCCGAATGTCGAACATCCGCACGTCGTTGTGATTGAAAAGAGGGCGCACAGGCACACAGCCCAGCGGTGAAATTCGTTCATCCGCAACACCAAGGTCTTGGTATGGTTTGACGAAAGATCCATGCGAATCGCATTCACGAGAAAGGACAACGCCTCAAGCGTAAGAAAAGACTGGCACGCAAGACGTCCGCCGAACCATTCGCCCGTTTCACGAGACGAAGAACTCGGCGTGGCGGAACACTATTCGACGAGTGGCCTGGGAGTCAAGGGCAGACTCCCGACCCCGTTTGTACGCTCACAGAATCGTGAGGATCCCGCGAGTTTTGGCTCACTTCCGAAGTCCCACGACTTCGGCAACTGCGATCTACCGCGTTTTGCCGGATCTGCTTGCATCCGATGAGTCAGAAAATGTAAACCGCATCAATGGCAAGTGTCAGCTGGCTGTCAGACGTAGAGTCAACATACGGTGCTAGCGACGTGCCCTCGGACCAGTCCCAACGTATTTCCGGACGAACTGTGAGATTGGCGTTCGGAGTCCAGTTGGTGCCCAGCGTCACGTCGTAGTAGTTTCCCGCGAAGCCTGCGGCAGGTAATCCCAGCCCACCATTGCGGGCTACCATGCTGGAAAGACGGGTGCCGTCATCGTCGCGAAACCACTCGAAACGCGCCCCGATCTTCCAAACATCGCTGATGGCGTAAAACAAGTACTGGCTGAGGCCATACCACTGGGCATCGACGTTGGGGCCCAGCGAGTCCCGTTGATAGCCAAGATCATGCTGTAAGACGTAGGCGAGTCGGTCGCTGATGGCCGTTTGCCAGACGATGCTGTACATCGTTCTCCGGCCATTGATGGCGAAGACGTCCTCCTTGCCAGAGATCACCGCCAATCCCAACGACGATCGCTTGTTAGCGAAGGTAATCCCGCCCAGGAGCGTCGCGTCGTCGGTCACTCCGTCGGTCTTGTCCCATCCATTGACGACACCACCCTGGACGAACATGTGCTGGCCAGTCCAGCCAAGCAACCCGCCGGTATGCGTCAATGGCTCACCGTATTGCAATGCGTGGGTGTGGGAGTAGAAGAAGTTGCTCGTCGGTGTCACGCCTTCATAACCAACGATTGTGTAGAAGTGCCCCAGTCGCAGGTTGAACTGATCGTGGGAGAGTTCGACGAATGCTTGAGGGATCGCCAGACCGTACAGATCTGGGTTTTGGTTGCCCGTCGTCAGCCCGTTCAACGCGTTGTCGCCGTCGGGTTGTGTTTCCCAGCCAGCCGACTGCACGAAAACATAGTCCGTGCCAAATAACAGGTCGATTTGGCTGCCCCAATCAAAACGCCCACACGGCGCGCGCGAGGATCGCTGCACAGTCAGGTAGAGCTGATTCAACTGAAAGCCGGTTCGATCGTTGAACGTCAGCGGCCCATTGAAGCGACTTACCGGATTGTCGGCGTTCGCAGTCGCACCAACATCAAAGAACCCCCTGACCGACCAGCCATCACTGGCCTTGTGCAGCAGTCGCCAGGGTGGCAGGCTTGTCGCGTCTCCAGACCCCCATCCGGTACTATCGATGAGATCGGTTGCGAGCTTCACGTCAGACCGATACCAGCCCGCAAAGACATTGAATCCGGGCAGACCGATCGGCGTAGTAAGCGGTAGCCGTGCAAGTTGAGGAGCCGTCTCGTGGGAATCAAGTCGGAATGGGGCGATGGCCGCGAGCCGCCCGGCATTCTGTCCGTTGGCAAGGTTGCAGCATACACCACACAGGGCCATGCCTATCACCATATGCCGGATCAGTTTCATACAAACGGACTCACATACCATGCAAACAGATGGCCCCAGCGACATACTCAGGGGATCCCACGGCGTTCTCAATGCTTGCGGCGACAGACTTTGGAAATGGCGCCACCAGATCGAACGTCAACGGTCCAGTGGATGGCGAGCATCCAAGCAGAGCTGGCGAATGAATATCCAAAAAATGCGAGCGCACCTTCCTTGGATTATCGACCGATAAAGGCCTAACTGTCGCTTGAACGATCGATGAAAACCGCAGATTCTGTGGTCGAGTGGTGCCGACAGGTGAAAGTTTTCCGGTTAGCGAAACCAGGCATCGTGGCCACAGATGCACTGGATTTTCCGGGCGTCGATCGATTTACCACCAGCCCTGCCGAGAGGCGATTCTGGATTCCTGCGCTGGCCGTTAGGCCTGCGTTTCGACGAGCAAGCGTTCAATGCGGCGGCGGTTTGCGGCGAGAACCGTAATCTTGGCACCATCCGCTAGCATCGTCTCTCCGGCTTTGGGAATTCGGCCCAATTCGTGAATCACGAACCCCGCGATCGTGTCATATTCATCGGGTTCGGGTAAATCGAGCCCCAGTCGTTCGTTGAGGTCATCAACATGGGCAATTCCCAACACTTCCGCCGATGTGTCATCTACGATCCGGATCACTTCTTCTTCGTCCTTATCCGATTCGTCAACGATCTCGCCGACAATCTCTTCCAAGACGTCTTCGATTGTCACGACGCCAGCGACCGACTGGTACTCGTCGACAACCACGGCGAGATGATTTCGCGTCTGCAGGAAGTCCTGGAGCAGTTCATCGAGCGGTCTGGTGGTCGGAACAAACCAAGGCTGACGCAACAACTCACGCATGGATTTTCGCTGGCTTTCCTCCAATGCCAATTCCGCCAGCAGGTCCTTCACGTAAAGCACGCCAATGATCTGGTCGACGGGTCCCTCGAAGACGGGAAACCGCGTTCGACCAGCCTCCACAACGTATTGCAGAACTTGATCCCAATTCGCGGTCACCTCCAGGGCGTCCATGTTACTGCGCGGCGTCATGATGTCGGAGACGTCGGTGTCTGCCAACTCGATCACGCCTTCGATCATCTCTCTGGCGTCCTGCTCAAGCACACCATCGTATTGTCCTTCCGTTACCAGTGAGCGGATGTCGTCTTCGAATGCCTCCTCTTCGTCTTCGTCACTCTCGGGGCGATCGGCAAGACGACGCACCAACGCGTCGATCATCTCCGCACCTAAGTTCAGTGGCCTCATCAACCGTGACATCCACCACAACGGTCGCCACAGATGAAAAAGAAAGGCCGGCGCCCATAGCTCGGCAACTGCCGTGGGAATCCAAATTGCCAACGCCAGAACCACGACTGACAAAACAGCGACGCCTGCCACGAAGACTAGCGGTGTCATCGCGGTCAGGCTGTTTAGCCGATGAAAGAACCAAGCCGCACTGGCCGCGATCGCAATCACAATCGCCACAAATTGCAGACTCTCCAAACCCAGTCGCGTTTGCTCGTAGTTGTCCAGGATTTGCCCGAAACGATCCAGCCGATCCCGGCGGCGGCAGTAGGATTGCAATTCGCTACGCGAGAATTCGTGGAGGACTTTAGCTGCATTTGCCGTCAATGCGGCCAGCATCGCCGCAATTATCGCAATTGCCAACAATATCGCAGTGGACAATTTCACCCTTCTTTTTGGTTATTGGGGATCTCTCGGTCGTCCACGGCCAGCCGCGATTCGCCATCTGGATCAGCACGTTCAGGATCCAGTCCCAGTTCCTTTAAGTACTGCATTTCCTTGCGACGCATGTGGCCGCGTTCTGCGTCGCAATGGTCATCGTAACCAGTCAAATGTAGCGTTCCGTGGATCACGTAGAGTAGCAACTCGTTGCCAGCAGACCAGTCAAATTCTCCTGCACGCAAAACCGCGGTATCCGCGCTGACAATGATCTCGCCATCCAATTGCCCGTCGCTTTCTTCCAACAGGAAACTCAACACGTCAGTGTTGTAATCGTGATTCAGGTAACGCCGATTTAGTTCACGCATCGTGGGATCGTCAACCACTGCGACACTTATTGTGGCGGACGTGACGGACTCTCCGGCCAGAACGACCGAAACCGCCCGACGCGTCAGTGCGGTGTCCACTGGCAAGGCCGACTGTTCGTTGCACACTTCTACGCTAATCACTCGCTGAAACAGAAGAGAAGGAGGGTGTAGAGAGTCTTCTTGCCTACGCTGGCTGCTGCTGACTCGGATACTTGACTCGACCATGATAGACGGCTGTCAGCGATTTTACCAAGCTCTCTTCAATCGTATGCAATTCTCGCAGTGTCAGGCCACACTCGTCAAACTGGTTGTCGAGCAGGCGTTTCATGACCAGGTCTCGTACCACATGGTCAATTCGCGATGGAGCCGGGTCGACCAATGTCCGGCAGATGCTTTCGGAGGCATCAGCGAGCATCAACACGCCGGTCTCTTTTGTCTTGGGTGTGGGACCAGGATAGCGAAAACTGCCTTCATCCACTTCACTCGTATCGGGATTCTCTTCGCATTGTTTCGCTGCAGCGCGATAAAAATACTCGACCAATGTCGTGCCATGATGCTGTTCGATGAAATCAACAATCGAACGCGGTAGATGGTGTTGGCGTGCCAAGTCGGCACCGTCCTTCACATGCGCGATGATCACCAGCGTACTCATTGCCGGCACGAGCGAGTCGTGGCGATTGTCTTGGCCTCCCTGATTTTCGACAAAGTAGCCAGGTTTGAGCATCTTGCCGATGTCGTGAAAATACGCCCCTACACGAATCAGTAGTCCGTTGGCACCGATCGCATCCGCGGCCGCCTCGGCGATCGAGGCGACCGTGATCGAATGGTTGTACGTTCCCGGCGCGCGGCGGACAAGTTCCTGCAACAAAGGGTGCGCCGCATCGCCAAGTTCCAGCAGGCTGAGATCCGTTTGAACGTCAAACAGTCGCTCGATGAACGGCAGCAAGCCGGTCATGAGAATTCCGGCCAGAAAGGTACAAAATCCAAACCACAGCGCACCCAGAGCCAAGCGAAGAAGGAAGGAATCTTGGATCCACACTTCCGAATCGAACGGTGCGTTGGTCACACCAGACCAGCCGTACGATTGGCCTGTCAATGTTCCAACACCAAGGGCGGTGAAAGCGACGACACCAGCAGCTCCCAGGCCGACATAGATCAGCTTGGTGCGACTTCGGATCCGCCCCAGAAATAAGATCGAAGCGGACATTGCCGCCACCGGAATCACAAACTCAGCCAGGCCCTGTCCCAACGAAAGCGTCACGACCAATGCGATCACCACCGCCAGGAGCAGGGCGAGTTCACGACCGTAGGCGATCGTTACAGTAATGCCAAACAACACCAAGGGGACCAATTCTGATCGCCATTGATCGCTGGATGTCAACACGCACAGTGTGACGGTGAAAGTGACTAAAGCGAGCATTGTGGCCAGACGGCGTAATTCCATGGCCAAGGGGCGATGATGATAAAAAATGTAAGTTCCGCATAACATGTACAAGGCAGCGAACATCCCCAGATCTGCGATGGAGTGACGCACCATCTGGGTAAAGTTCATATTCTTGACCAGGCTACGATGCTCGAGTCGCAGCAGATCGATGTGCTCTTTGGTCAGCGGCTGTCCGCCCACAATGAGCACGTCGCCGGGGTGATAGTCAATCGTAGCGTCTTCGATCCAACTCGCCGCCTCCTCGCGGGAGATGTTCGTTGCTTCGTTATCGATGGCGAGCGTTGTGGGCAGTTTCTTGTTTGTCAACCATGTGAAGATCAAATGCGAGGTAGTTTCCAAGTGTTTTTCGGCAATCCCTACGATCTTCAGTTCGCGCTGCAGGTCAGCCTCGAGCTTCGCCATAACCTCGTTGAAACGAACGTCCCGAACTTCCACACGACGAATTGACGCGGGATCGCCCACGTCCAGAATCTGGATCGCGGTCTGGCTGCCTTCATTCAAGTCATGCTGCAAATTCGCCAGCAAGCCGTTACGCTCGAATTCCGCAAATGCACCTTGCACCGCACGTTCAAATCGCGCCAACTCCGCGTCATCTGCCAAGGCCTCGCGAAATTCAGTAAACAGTAGTTCTTCATTCTCTTCGTTGGCAACCTTTTCGACTTTCGAGAATTCGGGCCATACCTTGGGCGAGTCCTTTTGCAATTGGGCGAACGATTCGGCGTTGATGATCTGAAAGACGCTGTCCTTAAGGGCAGTGCGGAATTCGATCAGCGGTTGACGATCGTGCACGTAGACGCTCAGGGCGTGGCTGCGAGCTGTCTGCTTGCGGTTTGTGGTCTCGACAGGATCATACTTGTTGAACGTCCCGCGAGCGGTGATGTCGCGGGGTGGCGTGTAACCAGCGCGAAACGGGAATCGTGGAGCCCAGGCCGAGGTTGCCGCCCACATGACGATTGCCGCCAGCAAGCAACATGCCAGCCGAATGAGCACATCGCCACGCCGCAGCGCACCCAATGATCGAGCCAAGTGGCCGGGGGGAAGACGCAAGCCTGCCACCAGATCGGAACGCGTACGAGGTTGATTGCCGTTTGACATCATTCGATTATCTAACGCCGCGACTTTTTGGAACTGCCCCGCGACGACTCTTCATATGCGTTCACGATGTCCTGCACCAACCGGTGTCGAACAATGTCCGCTTTGGATAATTGAATTTGCGCGATCCCTCGGACAGCGCGCAACCGTGACAACGCGTCGATTAACCCACTGCGAGCGTGCGGAGGGAGATCGACCTGGGTCGGGTCTCCGGCGATCACGATTCGCGATCCTTCGCCCATCCGCGTCAAAAACATCTTCATCTGCGCAATGGTTGTATTTTGAGCTTCGTCCAAAATGATGAACGCCGAGTTCAGTGTTCTGCCTCGCATATATGCAAGCGGAACCACTTCTATCACGTCCTGTTCCATGAACCGTTGGATTTGATCATAGTCGATCATTTCGTGCAATGCGTCGAGCAATGGGCGCAGGTATGGGTTGATCTTGGCTCGCAGGTCGCCAGGTAGGAATCCCAGGCTTTCGCCGGCTTCCACCGCGGGACGCACCAACACGATCTTGCGGATTTCCTGGTTCTTCAACGCCTCCACTGCCAGAGCGACGGCCAGGTACGTCTTGCCAGTGCCTGCTGGGCCAGCCGAGAAAACCACGTCGTGCTTGCGAATGGCTTCGATGTAACGCGCCTGCCCGGCCGTGCGTGGCTTGATTGTCTGGGTTACTTCGATGACGTCGATTGTCGGCTGCGTCTCGCCGTCGCCGTGGCCAACCACGCCGGCAATGACGCGCGCTACATCATCTTCGCCCAGCGTGCCGCGCCGTTCCGCTATCGCTTTGAGCTGTTCCAGCACCTCCGTGGCCAGTGCGACGGCCGACTCGTCGCCCATCACGCGCACCTCGCCATCGCGGTGAGCAATGGAGACGCCAAGCGCCTCACGGACCGTTCTTAGATGCTGGTCGCATGTTCCGAACAGCGACAGAACTAACTCGGGTTCAACCAGCGATAATGTGGCTTCAGTCATTCATTTGCGGCCCGTACCGGGGAAGGCCGCGTGAAACACGAAATACACTCTAGACAACTATAGCCAATCTTTGACTCCAGGAATCGGGGCGGGTTCCCCGTATTTCGTAAGTGACTATTGTCAAATAGGTTGCAATCTGAAGAAAATCACCGCGAAGGGGGTTATGTGTACCGACGCGGCTCGTTCCAGTGGTATCGACCTTCCCTGTGGGTGGCCAGCTGTGGCTGCCAGCGACTCAGGGCTGCGGTCACGATCGAGCTTGACGGGAGAATGCCCGACAAGTACCTTCCTGCCGCTTTCTGCTTGTCAATGCGCCGTTCCAGGCAAAAAATACCAAGTTCTGCCGTGTCGATGTCACCTGTCGGTCTCGGAATTCATGTTCGACGGAGTTCTCTCGCATGCCTCGCTGCTTGCAAACCCAGCCCGTTGTTTTCTTGTTAATTGCCTGCCTGACAGCCCCTGGTTGCAGTTCACCGCTGTTCCGTGGGCAAAGCCCTGATCCCAGCGTTGCGCATGAACCAGCGGACTCAGGCGAGCCGGGTGACACTGATATGAGAGTGCGTCTCGTCGGTGATCTGGCATCTCCCTACGGCATTGCGGGACTGCGTGTCGAAGCAGTCGCTCTGGTGACGCAACTGCCTGGAACCGGAAGCGACCCACCTCCCTCGCCGCTCCGCGAACAGCTGATCAAGGCAATGCAAACACACGACGTCAAGAGGTCAACGGATACGCTGGCATCCACAAAGACCGCCATGGTTCTGGTTCGTGGCGTTATCCCGCCGGGCGCACAGAAGGGAGACACCTTTGATGTCGAGGTGTATAACCCGCCGCGTTCTAAGACTGACAGTCTCCGTGGCGGTTTTCTGATGCAGTGTCGCCTGCGCGAGCACAAGGTGTTGGATAACTCGCTTCGAGAAGGGCACGTCGCGGCATTGGCCAAAGGTGAGATCATTGTCGATGCGTTTTTTGAAGGCTCGGACAATCCCGGTAGCGAAACCCGTGGTCGTGCACTAGGTGCGGGGATTGTACAACGTTCGCGGCCCTTGGGGTTGTATATCGTCGACGACTACGCGTCGGTGAGAACCAGTGCCGCCATCGGCGCGGCCATCAACCAGCGGTTCCATCACTTCGATCACGGTGCCAAGAAGGGTGTCGCCAATCCGACGCGAGACAACGTCGTCGAACTGGTTGTGCATCCGCGGTACCGCAATAACCTCGGCCGGTACTTGACGGTCATTCGGAACATTCCGGTCGTGAAATCACCCAATGAAGTTATTGACCGAATCATGATTTTGGAGCGAATGCTGCTTGAGCCCACGACCTCGCAAACGGCGGCCTTGCAGTTGGAAGCGATCGGTGACGACGGCGTGCCGGCACTACGCAAAGGGGTGGTGTCGCCGGACCCGGAAGTGCGATTCTATGCGGCTGAATCGCTCGCTTACCTGGACGACACGGATGCCGCCGAAGCACTGTTCGAGGCCGCTCGGGATGAACGCGCGTTCCGTTGGAGAGCACTCGTCGCGCTGGCTACGCTGAATTCGTTTCAGGCAGAGGAATCGCTCGAGAAGCTCATGAATTCCTCAAGTGCCGAAACCCGTTACGGCGCCTTTCGGGCACTTCGCGAACGGAATCCCCGCGATCCGTTAGTGCGGGGTGAGCTGCTTGACAAGAAGTTCCGCTACCATGTTGTCGGTACGACGGATGAATCGATGATTCACTTTTCACGATCGCGACGCGCGGAAATTGTCGTGTTTGGGCAAGATATTCGCATTCACCCTCCAGAGTTTCTGTTTGCCGGTAAAGAGATTCTGATAAAGCGGGTGGACAACAACACGTTGCGATTGAGCCGCTTCTCGTCTGATGGAGAAGACGTGCACGTTACCAGTTCGACCAAATTGGACGATTTGATTCGAGCCATCGTCAAACTGGGCGGTGGATACGCCGAAGTCTTCGCGGCCATGGACGAAGCAAAATCCCGCGGCCTGCTTGACGCCCGCCTGGAAGTCGACGCTTTGCCCCATCCGAATCGACGTTTTGTACGACAGGAAGATGGGACCCAGGTTGCTGAGACGGAACCGCGGTTCCATGTCACAAATCCAATTCCCGACTTGTTTTTGGATCGCCTGAGCAGTGACCGAAGCCCGCCCGAGGGAGATTTGGGTGACATCGACCAGCCACGGCGGACGAAGCAAGGGTTCTTTGGTAGAATGACCTCCTTGTGGACTGAGTAACGGTCCCATCCGCGGAGCCCCCGCGGTCGTCAAGTCAATCGCCTGCCGTCATCTTTCTCTGACCATGCTCAAAGCGCTGGAACTCATCGGCTTCAAGAGCTTCGCCGATAAGACGCGCTTCGATTTCCCCGAGGGCATCACCGTGGTGGTTGGCCCCAACGGATCGGGGAAGTCGAATATCGTCGATGCGATGAAGTGGGTGCTTGGCTCGCAAAGCGCCAAGGCCCTACGCGGTAAGGACATGTCCGACGTCATCTTCAAAGGCTCGTCGGACGGCCGCCGGATGATGAATACGGCCGAAGCGACCATCATTTTCGAGAATGCCGACGGTCGCCTTCCCTTGGATGCCCCCGAAGTTCACGTCACACGTCGTGTCTATCGCAGTGGCGAAAGCGAATACCTGATCAACCGCGAACCTTGTCGCCTGAAGGACATCAAAGATCTGTTCCGTGGGACCGGTGTCGGGGTAGATGCTTATAGCCTGATCGAGCAGGGCAAGGTCGATCGGCTGCTGCAGGCGTCAGCACGCGATCGCCGGGCCATTTTCGAAGAAGCAGCGGGAATCAGCCGGTTCAAAGCAAAGAAACTGGAAGCCCAACGCCGTCTGGAACGCGTCGATCAGAACTTATTGCGGCTCTCCGATATCGTCGAGGAAGTGGAAAGCCGGCTCAGGAGTGTCCGGTCGCAGGCCTCCAAAGCAAAACGCTATCGTGAGTTCAGTGCCCGGCTCCAGGAATTGCGGACACAAGTTGGGATGACCGACTGGCGCCGCTTGACTGATAAATTAGCTGTCATCGAAGAGGATCTGGCAAGTCTCGTCAGCCAATCGAGTGCGCTGGTCAGTCAAATCGAAGCGGCAGAATCGCGAGCACTCGAGTTGGAAACACGGATCGAAGCTGCCACGGATACCGTCCGCCAGTGTGAACGTCAGATTGCAGACAACCACGAAGGAATCGCGCTACTGACGTCATCCGCTGAACAGGCACGCACACGGTCAGGTGATTTCGCTGAAGCGGCGCAGCGACATCGCACACAACTCGCCATAACGACAGGCCGAGCCAGCAGCTTGTCGCTTAGGTACCGTGAAACCACCGATCAGCTCGGGGAAGCCGAGACCGTTTGCCGAACCCTGCACCGTCAGCTCAACGACTACCAGCAGGCCGAAGCCACGCATCGTGAACAATTTGCTTCCTTGCGCGTGGACAACCAGGAACGCTGTGATTGCCACCAGCAAGACTCGGGCGAATTGGTCGGGTTGCAAAAGCAGATCAGCCGTCAGGAATCCGAACTGGCGGCACTGAATTCAACCGAAAGGCGATGTGCCAGCCAGTTGGAGGAACTGGAGAAACTGATTGCGAAGGCCGTGGCCGAACTACGCCAATTCGAACAAGCGCAAGCTGAATCGGCGGCAACCCAGGTGGCCACGCGTAAGCGGCTCGATGCCGCGCAGCTCAATCTGGATCAATCCGAACAGAGCGCGACCGAGACCCACGACAATTTGGTCCGGCAACGCGAGCGACTCATTGGTGTGCAGGAGCGGGCGAAAGTTCTGGAAGAGTTGGAAAGTAGTCAAGAAGGGCTTGCGACTGGAGTTCGTGATGTGCTGGAGCTGGCGCGTCAGGCAACGGATGGTCCTTTCGGCGACGTGACAGGGCTGGTGGCAGATCTGCTGCAAGTAGGCGTTGATTTGGCACCACTGGTCGACGTGGCACTCGGCGAAAAGGCCCAATTCGTGGTTCTCGCATCGGGCGACCTCCTCGAGGAAATCCAGTCGCTTCGCTTCCGGCCCGCTGGTCGTGTCGGATTTGTCTGCCTGCACAACGATGGTCCGCCGTTGGGAATCGAGATCGAACTTGACGGTCGTCCGAGAGTGGTAGGACGAATGGATCGCCTCGTGACGTACCCGCCGACCATGAAACCGCTCATTCAACGTATGCTTGGCGACACTTGGCTTATCGAATCGATGCCCATGGCATTGGCGCTGAGGAAGACCTATCCCGCACTACGTTTCGTCACGACTTCGGGTGACCTTGTCGACTACGAAGGATCCGTCACGGTCGGACCCCGGCAGGCAACTTCTGGTTTGATTTCTCGGCGCAGCCAACTTCACGCGCTGCGATTGGAGGAGGCGGCGCTGGGCGAGCAGACTAGTACACTCGAAGCGATCGAAGTCAGATTGCACGAGACGATCAGTAAACAGAGTTCTGCTGTGTCTGAATTGAATGACGAATTCAAACAGGCCAGTGACACGTTCGCGGAACAGCGGATGCGAACGCGGGCGGTTCAGGAACGGCATCAGCAACTTGGGGAACAACGGTCGGTGCTGCAAGCAGAATTGGAAACCACGCAGACCCAAAGTGCCACCGTCCAAAGCAGCCGCGTAGAATCACTGGCCACCAGCAAGACGCTGATGGCAGGGTTGGCCGAGATTGCCGCCTTGATCCGCAGTGACGACGAACAGATGCAGCAATTGGATGAACAGCGCCAGGAGCACGCTTTGCAGGCGACTGCGGCAAAAGTCGAACTCGAAAAGAGCAGCGAACACTTGGAAAACTTGCGAGCTCGTCAGCAACAGCTCGAAGAAGATCAACGCGAACGAGATCGCACCACCAGGGAGGCTCGTACCCAGGTTCGATTCAATCTGAATCGACAGCAGTCTTCGCAACGCGAACTTTTACGAGCGTCTTCCGAATTGGCACGGATGTTTCTGGACAAAGAATCAATGCACGAGAAACGTGTAGGACTTGTCGCCGCCGTGGATTCGCTGGTGGGCGACAAGAGTGGTTCGGCGGGCGAAATTCAATCCCTGCGACGGCAGGCGCAAAAGTTGGACGAGCAACAGCATCGACACGACCTTGCAGCCGGCGAAGTGCGGCACCAGCGCAATGCGCTCGCCGAGCGAATGAAGGATGATTACGGAATAGAAATCGATCAACTCGATTTGCCAGTGACCGCCGAGCAACAGCAGGAGCAGGTCGATAGCGAAGAAGAAATCAACACACTCCGGCGAAAAATCAACAATATCGGTGCCGTGAATATGGACGCGCTAGAAGAGCTGGATGAGCTGGAAACGCGGTTTGGCACACTAAGCGGCCAGTATCAAGACCTCGCCCAAGCAAAGGCATCGCTGGAGAAGATTATCCACAGAATCAACGCGGACAGCCGGCGGATGTTTGAAGAGACACTCGATGCCGTTCGCGAGAACTTCCAGACGCTGTACCGAAAGTCCTTCGGTGGTGGACGGGCTGATCTCGTTGTGGAGGAGGGCGTAGACCCCCTCGAGGCGGGAATCGAGATCATCGCCACACCCCCGGGAAAACCGTCGTTCAACAATTCGTTGCTCAGCGGTGGCGAAAAAGCACTCACCGCCGTGGCGCTCCTGCTGGCCATTTTTCAATACCGTCCGAGTCCGTTTTGCGTGTTGGATGAAGTTGACGCTCCCTTTGATGAAGCTAATGTGGGCCGATTTATCGCCGTTTTGCGCGAGTTCTTGGATTGGACCAAGTTTGTCGTGGTCACGCACTCTAAGCAGACGATGACAGCTGCCACCACACTCTATGGCGTCACAATGCAAGAATCGGGTGTCTCGAAACGGGTCTCCGTTCGTTTTGAAGATGTCAGCGAAGACGGGCACATCAGCGAAGATGCGATTGCCCAAGACAAGGCCAGCGACGACGACGAGCGAGGCGCGGCATAACAGCCTCGTGGTGTGTCAAGCTTTCCGAAGCCCATCAAGACCGGACGGCGAGATTTTTTTGAACCGGTCGAATCAACTTTCTTACGCCAACGCACTTCGTGTTGAACCCGCGGCGTGGTGATGTCAGGGATCGTCTGACGAGCAAAATCATCGTGGATTTGGCATGTTTGGTGCGATTGTCCCAATCGCATTCCTTGGAAACTGCGCTCGAATCGGCGCAAACAGAACTACGGGCAATTCCCTTCCGATCGATGTTGTCGACACGACTTGGGAAAGATACTCAAGATTCGAGACCATTTGAATCGAAACTAACTACCGGAGGGGTTGTTCCAAGTCTCTGGTCTCGAGCGAGAGACCCGGTGCGAGGAGCAAACTTCCCGGGGGGGAGCCCACCGAAGACGTTCCGCGTCTTCGTCAAGACCGTTGTCATTTGACCCAACAACGACGGTCTTTTCACGCATTCTCTCCGAGTACGGATCGTCGAACATGGCGTTTTGATGAGTTGGATGGAGAATCTGAACTGGTTTGATCAGATCCAAATTCTCCATATTACGGATTTTTACCAAGTTTCCGATCGCCATTTTGCCGAAGTAATTTGCACGGCGCGGATCAGAAGGAACTGAACCACTGCCACACGTAGAAGCAATTTTGGCCCTAACCCAGATCTTTACGTTATACCGGTTACCCGCAACCAGTAGTCGACCTAGGTCGGACGTGAATCGAGGGGCTGAAGGTTGACCGGTGTTTGTCGGACAACTGGAAGAAGAATCAACGAGCGATAATGGAGAGCCTGTGATGAACGTGTTCACAACTGGACAGGTCGCCAAGATCTGTAAAGTGGCGCCTCGCACGGTCAGTAAGTGGTTCGATTCGGGCCGCCTGAAAGGATACCGGATTCCGGGATCCCAAGACCGTCGGATCCCACGCGAATATCTGATCAAATTCCTCAAAGAGCATGGTATGCCCCTTGGAGATCTTGAAGACCAAGCCGTAGCTAAGGTGCTGATCGTCGCTCAAGATCAAGTTTTGATCGAAAACCTGAAGCGTGAACTTCCCGCAGAGAGACGCTTCAAAGTGGCTGTCGCCGCCAGCGGTTTCGAGGCTGGAATTCAGGCCGAGAGTTTTCACCCCGACTGCATCATCGTCGATTTCTCGATCGGCAAAGTCGAATCGCTGCAGATTTGCCAAAACCTGCGCAAGAACACCGACTTTTCCGAAACGATCCTGATCGCTTTGTTGCCCGACGATGGAAACCCAATGAGCTTCGATCGCTCAGCGATCAACGAGACGTTCAAGAAGCCGTTTGACGCCAACCTTCTGGCAGAACGACTTCGCACCCTGATCGGTGCAAAAAAGGAACTCGTCTAACGGCGATTTCAAAACCACCGTTCTCAGAACGAGGACAACCCGCTGCGGCAGACCCCCGCAGCGGTTTTTGCCGGTCGCGTAGCATTGAGACTTCTATCCGGGGTCCGGATGAGCCGAGTGTGATCGCTGGCAACAATATATTTCGATGGGCGGTCGAAAGAATCGGCCAAACTGGGCACCGAGTTTCCCGGATTCGGTGCCCTTCCCATTTTCTTGGCCGGGCCAAATGGTCGAGCGGACTTGTCGGCGAAGTCGTTAGGTCAGCCCAGGAAACAAGAACTTCCCAAATCCTCACGAATCCAGCGAACTGAGTCCAGCATCAGGTTGCCCACATGCGGAATCCCAAACTCTTGTGGGACGAACAGTTAATCAACCTGCCCGCCTGCGGTTAGCGTGATGGCCGGTCGCCCCTCGACGACCATTCGGTAAAAGGTCACAATTGGCGTCTCAATCGTGAATCTCGAACTTCACTGACCTCACTTTTTGGGCTTTTTTCAGCCTAATACCCCCCCCAATGTTGGAGAATCGCTGGTGAGCAGTCTCTCGCATTTTGATGAACATGGTGCCAGTCGCATGGTGGACGTGAGCGAAAAGCCAGTTTCGCCACGCGCGGCCCGCGCCAGTGGCCGAGTCCACATGGCCGCGAAGACGCTTTCCATGATCCGTGATCGAAAACTGTCAAAGGGCGATGTTCTGGAAGTGGCCCGTTTGGCGGGCATCATGGCCGCAAAACGCACCGGCGAATTGATTCCCCTCTGTCATCCGCTCGGCCTGGACGCCGTCTCGATCCAGTTTGGATTTGACAGTGATCATCTGCTGACGATCGAAGCCACGGCCAGCGTCACCGCGCGGACGGGTGTCGAAATGGAAGTTCTGACCGCCGTCAGCGTAACTGCCCTTACCGTCTACGATATGTGTAAATCCGTGGATCGCAGCATGACCATCGAACAGGTTCGCCTCGAAGAAAAATCTGGTGGTCGCAGCGGTCACTACCTCCGTGAAAGCGAATCTAGTGAGCCAGATTGAAACCGAAACGACAGCCTCAGCCCTTTTGCGCGAAGTCTATTCGCCCGTCGCCAGCGAAATGGCTGATGTCGAGCAGATTCTTCGTACTGAGTTGTGCAGCGACTATCCGTATGTGGACGAGTTGGTCCGGTACGGGTGTCTTTTGGGGGGCAAGCGACTCCGACCCGTCCTCCTGCTTTTGGCCGGCAAATCCGTAGGTGCGCTGAACAAGGATCACTTGACGCTTTCGGCAGTCGTCGAGATGATCCACACAGCAACATTGGTGCATGACGATGTGCTGGACGAGGCGGACACACGGCGGCATCTGGCCACGGTCAACTCGCGGTGGGACAGCAAGGCCAGCGTCCTGCTGGGCGACTTTCTGTTTACTCATGCGTTCTACCTTGCCAGCACGCTCGAATCGACCTGGGCCTGCCGCGCGATTGGGCGGGCGACAAATATCGTCTGCGAAGGCGAGTTGCGGCAAAAAGGCAGCCGCGGTGATTTCGCCCTGGATGAAGCCGAGTATATCGAGATCATCTCCGCCAAGACCGCCGAGCTCTGCGCGTGCAGTTGCCAATTGGGTGCCCATTGCGCCGGTGCCACGCCGGACATCGTCGATCGCTTCAAACGGTTCGGTCGCGACCTGGGAATCGCCTTTCAAATCGCAGACGATGTACTCGATCTGGCTGGCGATGAACAGACGATCGGAAAGTCACTTGGTACCGACCTGGAACAACAAAAAGTGACTTTGCCGATCATTCGCACTTTGCAAATAGCACCTCGCGAGGAACGTGAACAACTTCTGGCGATCTTGCATCGCGAGCCCGGACATGCCGACGACGACCTGCTGCCGCTGCTCAAGAAGCATGACGCAATCGAGTATTCATTGGACGCCGCTCGCGGATTCGCTGGCCGAGCTGTCGACGAGATTCGCGACCTCGAGCCTAGTCCCTCACTGGCGATGTTGATCATGATTACCGAGTTCGTCGTGAATCGCTCGATGTGAGACGCCGATCTGGAGCCATGACAGATCCCGCACTTGAATTCGACTGCGCCCAAATCTGTTCTCAAACTGCGGTGCGACGCGTCGAACTGCATGACGAACTACCGTCGACCAACGACTTGGCACTTGACCTGGCGATCGCCGCCCCCGCGACGGATCTACCCCTACTGGTGCTTGCCGTCCGCCAGACCAGAGGGCGCGGTCGTGGTGATCATTGTTGGTGGTCGACTGACGGGGCGTTGACGTTGTCATTGATACTCGACACCGAAGCCATGCAGCTGGTACCACGACGGTGGCCTAGAATCTCGCTGGTGACGAGCATCGCAGTCGCCAACACGATACTTGGCCAATTGCCCATGGAACAAAAAACCATGGAACGAATACCCAGCCACGAGGTGCGCGTTAAATGGCCGAACGATATCTTCGTTGACCGGCGCAAGATCTGTGGCATCCTTACGGAAAACGCCTCTCGGCAGCCACATCGACTTGTGGTTGGGATCGGTTTGAACGTCAACAATTCATGGAGTGATGCATCTGTTGAATTGCAGAAGATCGGCACTTCGCTGGTGGATGTCGCCGACCGTCAGTTTTCGCGCCAGGTGATCCTCGTTGATTTTCTTCAGCGATTGCACCAGTCGCTAACCGATCTTGCCCGCGATGTGTTCCCATTGACCGAAGCCTGGCGAGCACTCTGCATGTTGGAAGGCAACACGGTCACCGTCGAAGTTGGCGGAATTCGGACAACGGGTGTCTGCCAGGGCATCGATGACGACGGTGCGTTGCTGCTACAGAACGAAAGCGGCATCCAACACTGCGTAGCGGGTACTGTCGCGGAGATTCATTAGCAGCCGACGTCATTCTGAGGCACAGCCTCGCTAGTCCGTCACCAACTCATAGCACGCGGCCTCTTCGGCATTCCTGACTAGCAAGCGATTGCCGTACAGTGTCGGGTTGTTCCACGTCTTCCCGTTGATTGGCGAAAACCGCGACACCTCGCGGTAGCCCTCTGGCGTTGCGTCGACGAGCGCCACTTTGCCGGATTCCAGTTGTACGAGCAGATGATCGCGGACTCCCAACAGCTGCCCGTGACCGTAACGGCCTCCTTTCCAGACTCGCTGCCCCGTTGCCAATTCGACACATTCGAGAATCCCATCCGACAAACCGTAAACGTGATCGTGGTGAACAACGACGTTGCAGAACTTCGTCTTCAGGACCCGCGTGTTCCGCCACACGTCTCGCACTTCGAATTTGCCGGCCCGTGTCGCAGTTAGCTGAAACAACGCAGCTCCACCGCCGTACCCTTTGGATAGCATGAATTGGTTTGGGGGCAGAGGAACTGCCTGTGAAACGCTGGCCTTGGTGGTGCTTCCGCCAGGCCATTCGACTTGCCAGAGCATACGTCCAGACCTCGGGTCATGCCCGGACGCGTTGCTTTCATTGACGATCAGAACTTGCCGCTTACCACCCAGCGTGGCCAACACCGGTGAACTATAACTAATCTGGCGATCCCCTGATTCCCAGGCGATCGTGCCACGGGTTTTGTCGAAAGCGACCAACGAAACGTGTGGTCCATCCCTCGGCCCACCGGCCGGCACGATCACCAGATCATCGACGACCAGCGGCGACCCGGATCTTCCCCAGCCGATCGCTTTCACATCGTCATCGCGCGGAATTCCGTATCGCCCCAGCAGTTCTTCCCTCCAGAGTTCCGCGCCACTGGCGCCATCCAAACACGAGACAGTGCCGAATGCGCCTTGCGAGTACACGCGACCATCGTTGATCGTCGGCGTGGCGCGCGGCCCGATGCCTCCCATGAACGTCTTGTGCCGCCCCTCGATCGTATGCGACCAGATCAACGCGCCGTCCTCGACACGGTAACAGGTGACAAGTTCGTGGTCGCCGCGTTGTTCCATCGTCATCGCCACGCCATTGACAACTGCAAACCCGCTCCAACCTGCTCCAATCGGCCGACGCCAAAGCTCTTTGGGTGGCTGTGCCGTCCAATCTGGAGCCAGACGAACGGTATCAACTCGTCCAAGTCGCCGCGCTCCCAGAAACTCGGGGAAGTCGTCCGGCGTCGTCTCCCTGACGGACACGTTCTTACCGGTCATCACCGGAGGTTGCTTTAGCAACTCGTCGGGTGACGCCGCGTGGCGGAGACGAAACATCGGCACCAATTCGCCGCTTACCTGATAGATCCGATAAGACATGCAAAACGCGGAGATCGCGCCAATCAGTACCATCAGCCCGCCAAAACGCAAGACGCAAGGATACCCGCTCAAGAACGCGAACCACGATACGAGCGCAATAACCGCCAAGAAGCCAAACACTAATGTCAGAATATTGACGATGGCATGATCACCCGACACGTTTGCCACACGGACCACGACCAGCAGAACGCACCACAATCCGGCCAGGCACCACACCCAGATCGGCGGCGTCAGGCGACGTTTTTTTTCGGGGGCCAATGCGGGCTTCGCGTCTGCCGCCGTAGCGATCAAGGGAGCGGATTCGACGGGCGTCGTGTCGATGCCATTGGGATCTTGTTCTTGGTCGGACATCAAACCGGCCTTTCGCGATGGAATATGCGCACTTTCGTAGATATTTCGTAACGTAGACTCGATTGCTGAAGTCTGCAATGCAAAGCAACGTGTCGATTCTTGGTTGCGGGTAACATCGGGGCTTAGCAGTCTGTTGATTTTGCGTAGGCCGGCAACAAGGTGCGTTAGTGACACAGCCCAGTTCAGGTAGAATTCTCCTCGACTCGATCGATTTGGATCCAGCGGCTTCACTTGGCTTTGCACCCTGAGTGAATGCCGAGCCTACCTATACAACTTGGAGAAAAAAGAGGAAAACCAGGGGGCAGGAGTCTTTTGCTGGAACGGCCCGAAGGGTGCTTTGTACAATGGACTCCTGAACCCTTTTTGCACGCGGCGTTGGAGATAAATCGCAATGAAAACCAAATTGGCTTTGTCATTTCTGACCTTCCTGCTTCTTTGTAACGGATTCGTCAGTGGCCAACAGACCGAACAACAGCTCGCGCGGTGGCTCAAGCTATTCCCAGACGCGGACGCCAATGGCGACGGCCGTCTGACTGCTGAAGAGGCCCGGGCTTACCGGCGGAATCGCCAGAATTCTCGAGGCCAGAAAAATGAGAATCCGTCAAGTCCGCGGTTGGCAACCGGTGTCGACCCTGGATGGCAAGCCGACCGATTTCCCGCGCAGGCAGTTTGCTATCGGTCGCCAAGAGAGATCGCGGCGATCTACGCAAAAACCCAAAAAGGTAACCGAGATGCGGTAACTTCTTATCCGAAACCCACGGACGGATCGCTGCGCATCATCGGCACGGGGCACAGTTTCATGGGCCCCGGCTATAAGACTTTTCCGCTGGTCGCCCGCGCCGCCGGGTTCAAGCAGCCGCCCCTGGTCACGCACACCGGAGGAGGCGTTACCGGGAGCGCTCGGTACAAGTGGGAACAGGAGAACGGGATTTTCAAGTTTGATGGCAAGCCGACCCCCAAACTGTTGGCGTCCATCGCGGGTGCCGAGTGGGACGTGATGATGTGGGGACCTTACTATGATGATCGTCCGGCGTACTATGCCTGCTGGATCGACTTCTGTCTGAAATACAACCCACGGATGAAGTTCTATCTATCCGATGCGTGGCCGCAGTTGGGGCAACTGGATGAAATCCCAACGTCTGAGGACGCCCTCACTGCGGAAACTTATGTCCGTCTGGGCAAGGAGAAACACGCGAGCAACGCCAAACTCATTGAAGAGCTAAACCAAGAGTATCCGGGAAAGGTGTTCGTGATGCCGGCGTGCGAAGCCATGGTCTTGGCCGTGCAGCATTACCATCGAGGCGACCTGCCAGGTGTTGAGGGCATTCACACCTTGGTAGGCAAGCAACAACGTTCATTGTGGCGTGATCGGATCGGCCATCTAGGTCCCGGTTTCGGCAATCTCGAAGGCTACGTGTTCTATGCGACGGTTTACGGACGATCGCCCGAACTCATCGATGGTGACATCTGTTTCGGCGGACCGCCCGACTATCCGAGCCGCGAACTCGATCGCACCTTTCGCAAGATCGCCTGGCAAGCCGTGCTGAACAACCCGCTGTCTGGCGTTGTGGACAAAGATAGCGACAAAGTGGGTGACAACCATAAATAAGAGGCGCGGAGCCGCACCATTGATCGTCAACCTACGCGATTTCCACTTCACGACGCCGGGAATATAAAAAGCACGCCCGACAGGATTCGAGCTTATCACGACGGACCTGGAAAAAATATCAGACACCCTACTTTTCTGGGTAGTCTGCGTTGCATGGGTAAGGATGATTCTGATCTTCCAACCTCCTTGTCTTGCTATACTGCCTCGATAGGTTGGGTGTCTGATATTCTTCTTCGAAGGCAGTGGCTTGGAGATCGGCGCGTTCTGCCTTAAGGAAGGAATTTCTCGATCGACCTTCTATCGCTGGAAGGATCGCCTAAGAGAGGGCATCCCGGAACCGATGGTCGCAGAGAAGGCGGCTCGGGAGAAAGCCAAGTCGGCTGAAGGGGCGGCCTTCGTGCCGATCTCATTGAGGGCGGCTCCGGTAGAGATCGAGTTGCCCAACGGAGGCATTGTTCGGCTACCGTTGGGAGTCGACAGGCCGTGCTGGTGGAAGTCATTCGAGCTGCGGGCGCGTTGCGTCCCTGGAAGGCACCGAAATCATGATAGACTTTTCCGACATACGGATCTTCTTGTGCACCACGCCCACGAGGATGAAACACAGTTTCGATCGCTTGATGGGCCGAGCGCAGGAGGTCTTTGACCAAGACCCCACGTCTGGTCACTTGTTCCTGTTCATGAACCCACGATACGGAATTGGCTAAGTGACGACAGAGCCGTGAATGATCACGATGTGGACGCGATCCGCTCTCGGTCGGCAACTTTTCTTGCAGGAATGGGAACAGGCAAAACGGATTGGAACTTGGTTTGTGCAACAACCAAGTGAAACATCCAGCATCTCAAATCAATCGGTGTTGTAGACTTGTTGTAGGCCGAAGCCTTCAACGACATCGGCTAATCAGCGTCGGATGGTAATTATATTCTGCTAGCGGTCGCTCAGACCAGCTTCACCAAAAGTGCGGGAGAACCGACAAAACGCCCCATTGAAGATTGGGGGAAATTGCTGGGAGACGTCCCGGATTCGCGCGTTCGGCGAGTAAATCAAGCCCCTCTCGCCGAGATCCCGACAACGTGCGCGTGGTAAGTGACCAAGTTTTCAAAGAGCACAACGCTCGTTCGAGTTTCTTAACCCGACGGCCATGGTAGATTGCGCCGAGTATGTTTCCGAGTCTAGGCTGCGAGATTCTGGGCATTGCTGAACACGAGCTCAATCGCTTGAGTCGTAGTTCTTGCGACGAAGCGACGTATCCCTCCAGCCGTCTCTTGCGTTTCATATAGGTTTGACTCGAGAGATTTCGTAATGACCACGGACCACGCCTTTTGTAAACTGCAATCTACCGGCAACACCATCATATCCTTGCAACTCTCTTAGCATTTGCCCAATCGCATCGGCCGTAGTATGGCCAGACTTCATGGAGTCGGCCAGCAGCATTACTGCATCATAGCAACACGCATCTTCGAGGGTCGGTGATGCCCCGGTACGTTGCTTGAAGCGATCTACGAAAACGCGTGAATGCGGTCCGATCACATCTGCGTTGAAAACCGGATTCGCGTAAATCACGTCATTGATCGCGGCACCACCCGAGTTAACTGCATCAATGTCTTTGATGTCGCAATATGCCAATAGCGGTGCGTCCAAACGAAAGCGAACCTCCTTCGCGGCCCTTCCCATTTCCTCAGGCCAACCCATCAACAAGATGCCATCAACCTGCTTCAATTCATCAAGGTGATCGACGATGAGTCGGCCTATATCGGCTCCCCGAGTTGAGAATTTTAGCCAAACTGGGATGCGGCCACCTTGCCTCACAAACTCATCAGCGAAACACTTGCTACACGAAACCGAACCCTGCATATCTTGCACAAGTACTGCGATACACCTCATCTCTGCAGTTGCCGCGTAAGAAGCGAGTTTCGTCATCTGATCACTATCAGGCGGCCAATTGCTAAAGAAGTGCGCGCTAATGCCCTCCAATTGCGGCGTCGCCGCCAACGGAGAAAACAAGAGAACATTTTCCGCTTCAGCAATGGACACAAGTGTGAGCGTTACATAACGGCCCGTCTTTTCTCGTCGTTTATCCTGGGGTTATTTCCTGGGAGTTTCGGTGAGGAGTTTGACAATGGCACGACTTGGTAGCAAAGAGCGGGAGCAGTATTGGCGTGGGGTATTTCGGGATCAGAAGTCGAGCGGACTTCCAATCTCGACATTCTGCCGCGACCGAAAGGTGTCGGAGGGATCGTTCTTCAATTGGCGTCGAAAACTTTCTGAACGTCCAGTCGAACTCGAGAACGCAGCCGCGAAGTTCGTTTCTCTTGAGCTTCCACTGTCACCGCCCGCTGCCACACGAATAGGCTGCGAAGTCGTATTACCGAGTGGGTGCCGAATCATTGTTCCAACGCAATGCGACGCCGCTTGGCTGTGTGCGATCCTCGGGGCATTGCAGGAGCGGTCATGCTGAATTTTTCTCATCAGACACGTGTGTTCCTCTTTCTGGAGCCGGTCGATATGAGGAAGAGCTTTCGC
>PVBE010381287.1_pt1 | contig 27860 bp, 19 predicted proteins | sample 1631181 | NCBI WGS metagenome assembly PVBE01 (sample SAMN08397723, study PRJNA350692) | Marine metagenome, whole genome shotgun sequencing project. | isolation source: water | place: Pacific Ocean | collected 2012-04
ATAGCACTAGCAGTTGTGTTCGCTATGGTACAACCAATAACGACAGTAGTAGTTGCACTAGGAACGGTATAGATGGTCATATCTGTATTAGCCCCTACAGAACCACCGTCTTTCGTTTTTAGTTTAAATGTGTTTGCCATGTGATGTGTCCTTAGTTTTAGTTATCCTAATGCGATAATATCGCCTATAGTAGCTTCTCCCGTTGCCCCAGTTGGGCCAGCAGGTCCCGTCGCCCCAGTTGGCCCGACTAAAGAAACGCCTGACGGCCAAGATCCAGAAGCCTTGGGACCGTGGATTTTATTTGCAGAGGTGTCTATATAGAAATCCCCATCCACCCCTGTCCCACCACCTGGCACCCCCGATCCATTTAAAACAGTCTTTCCGTCAGAACCCGCCGCGCCAGTACTTCCCGTCGCCCCCTGGGGGCCAACATTTCCACTCCTTGCAAAACTGATATAGAGGGTATCCGAGTTCGAGATCGTTCCGTTGGAAGCCGCCGTCGTAACTGGAACGGAAAGCCAGCCCGTACTGTCGGTTATTGCGTTTGTAACATTGAAGGCCGCAAAGGTCGCAGGGGTCCCACTTTTCCTAACAAAAATATAACCCTCATGCGTGGAGTTGGTCCCGTCGTCTATCGAGGCAATCAGATCGCTAACGTCTGGATTTCCAGAATCGGCACTTGTGGCATCGAAAGCCAGTTGCGTGACCGAGCCAATAGTCCCATGGTTGAAACGCAGAGTTCCCGTCCCCGGATCTCCCATTGTTGTTGAATTTGAAAATGTATATTTCCAGGCTAAAGCCCCCGCAGATGCTTCCGCATTGGTCGCGCTGGTCGCGGAAGCGGTCGCAGAATTACTACTACTGGTCGCGCTGGACGCGCTAGAAGTCGCGGAATTGCTGCTATTTGTGGCCTGGGTGCTTGCGGTCGATGCGCTTGTCGCGGCAGCGGTCGCGCTTGTGGCAGCTGCGGTCGCTGAACTTGCAGCGGCGGTCGCCGAGGCAGCAACCGTCGCCACCTGGTCAACATAGTTATCGGTAGAAACGCCAACATCGCCATCGGCATCAAACACCAGGGCTTTGTTCGCTCTAAGAGTATTTGCTGGAAGTTCAACGCTGGTCCCCGCAGAATCGGAAACGGGTATCTGGACGGATCGCCCGACTTGCTCTTTTGCTCGCCTGGCTAAAACAGTAGAGCGATCGAGAGCATCTTCAATAACATTAGGATAAAACCCGCCGCCTGAAACAAGGTCGGTTCCCTGGGTATAATTTGGCTCATTGACTATGGTTATTTTTTCGCCTACCGCGATCGGACTCCAGGAGCCGGTCGTCGTAATCGAACCGCCAGGATTGTTGTCCTGGTCAGAGTTAAGGCTGACCGTATAATCGGTCGTGAGGTTTTTAGTGGATTCTACGCCGGAAGAATTAGTAAAAACGACAGACAGGTCAGAACCGTTTGAACTAAAAACTTTAAAGGAGAATGCAAACGTAGTTGAGGAAGCGTTCCCCGCAAAAGGACCCGCTTTGATTGCTTCGGTTGAGATGGTCACGATCAAGCCTCCATGCTAATAAGACCGGCATCCTGCCGGAATATTACTTCCAGTTTATATTTAAAATCCTACTCTGTCAATTGACCCCGTCATTCTCTAGCTTGCCCAAATAGCGGGGCTGTCGGGCGGACATCCTTGCCCTCTTCAGCGTCAAAATAAGCATCAATCGCCCTTTGAAGCTGGGCAGCTGGATAATGAAACAGTATGCCGCCCGTCTGGTTCATACTTCGGAATAAAGCGCGATCCCATTCTTGTTGCTCGATTTGTTGTAGCAGCTTGGTCGCCTCGGAAAAAATCCTCGATCCCGTCGGCCCCGAATAGCCAAAACCCTGCATAAAACCGGAAATCTCCCTCAACCCCACGAATGCTCCGAGAAAATAGGTGCCATGACCAACCGCTAGTTTTTCGGCTACGCATTCCAAATCCTGGCCGTTATCGCATCCGCCTTTAAGCAAAATATCCCGCACAAGGAGTTCCAGGGTAACCGGCAACGAAACCAAAAGGAACATATCGACTGCCAGGCGGCCAATGGAAATCGGGTTGCTGAATTTTGTTTTATGAACGCTTTCATGCATGCGCTGATACAAAACAGAAAAGAAGCTGTAAAACTGCGTAAACAATTTCCAGGCTGGGCTACCCCTTTGCATCTTGGCCAGGTCGATTGAATCGCCCGACCCCTGGGAATCTTTAACCGCCCGATCCGCCAGGATGATAGCGGTTTCTTCATCTACCATTTTGCCGTCCACGCCCTCGGCCATCACCTTTTCATACATCCCCAGCCAGGTCGGAACATCTGCTACTAGCTGTACTTTCTGCATCAGGTAAAAGGCGTTCTCTTGTAAGGCATTCCCTTTTTTGCCTTTTATTTTCTTTTGAATGTCAGCAACCTCTCGGCTAAGATTAATCGCCCTGTTTTTCATAAAAGGGCTGACGCTTTGTATCCATTCGAGTCCGGACTCCATTCCCGCACCCCCCACAAAAAATCGTGCCATTCCCTTGAACACCCATTTAGGGCCGATCAATGCCATGGATTGGGTCAACCCCAAAGGCTGCAAAACAACAGTTCCCAGGTTCCACGCCAGGCCAGCAAAGGTTGATCCGTTTTTAAGATAATTTAACGCCCTCTCCATTTCATGGGCAGCTGGCATATCCCCCAAGGCCATGTCCTTAATGGCATCCCCAAGTTGCTCCCAAATCTCCGAAGAGTAATGTGTTTCAACCGCACCCCTAAAGCTGGGATGGTTTAAGAAGCGTCCCGTATCCACCAAAACCTCATGGTATGCCAGGTCATGGATCACCTCGTTGACATGCTCTGTTATCACCCCAAGGTCCAGACGTACCGGATCAAAAACCTCGCTCACCCTTTCCTTTACAAACCCATGCTTGGTCATGGCCCTGGAAAAAGCCCCTCTTTTCATGTCTTCAGCGAGTTCATCTATATAATTGGAAAACGCCTCTTTGCTCTGCTTACGGTTGTACTTGATCGGATAATACCCGCCTCGATACTGGCCAAACTTGGTATTGACCGGCATGGCCTCGACTTTCTCCGGAGCCACTCCGGAAACCCTTTTTTCTTTCGCCGCAATATCTTCCCAGTATTCGTCGATGAAATCCCAAACCTCCTGGACAAAATCCCAATCCCGCTTATCCAGCTGGTCGAGAATCGCCTGGATTTGGGCATGGTTCCAGCCGTGGCCTCCTTTCAGGGGGTCGCCCATGATTCTTTGCTGGTTGGCTGGGTTCCCCCAATTTAGAGCAACGGCCAGCATTCCGTTTTTAGTCAGACTTTCTCCCAGCCCTTCTATATAAACTTTTGTATTTACATTACGCTTTGCTTCGCGTCCCGTATACTTATTGAAAATCTCTGCGAGCCGCTTATTAGCCTCATCCTTTTTCTCGTTCAGCCATTGCGTCCGCTCCTCGATCGGTCGCATAAGAAATTCAAAGTTTGCGCCGCCAAACTTCCAGCCAGCAAACTGCCGGAGAATATCGCCGAACTTTCGATGCGACGCGAAAATTCCACGCCAAAAAGCTTTTTTTCTTTCGCCAGGCATTTCTGTTTCTTTTTCGACATACCGCTTTTTCTTCTTGCTGTTTTTAATAATCTCCTCGACAGCCTGGCCGACAGCGGTATCCAGGTCGCGTTCTTTTTTTGCAGTCAGAAGCTTGTTTTTCAATCGCCCCAAATGTTCGATGCTGCGGATCGAATCCTTAAGACCGCGCAACTCTTCCATGGGCGTATCCTTGTAGGGCTGCCTTTCTACCTGGTCAATCAACCTGGGATCGATATTCGGAGCAAAACCCAGCTTTTCTTGCTGGGCGATCCATTCCCTCAATGCCTCCCTTCTTTCTGCTTCCTTTTTAGTAACGCTTTTTCTAAGGTCGTATTTTTCCAGGAGAGCGTAAATCTGGTCCAGTTGCTCCCTGGCAACGGTTTTTTGGGTTCCTTTACGGTCAAAGGAATTGAAGTACCGGACTGCCTTATCGACTTCTTCCAGGGCTTTGACAGCTGCTTTCGCAAAGTGGTAATTAATGACAGCCGACCTTTTATGTTCCAGGGCGGCTTTACGATCCCCCTTGGCTAACGCCCTTTCAGCGTTCCGGTTCTCGCGTCTTTCCTGGGCAAAATAAACCGAGGGACGAATGGAACGCGGGGTCATCCTGGAAATCTTTTCTTCCGCCCAGGCCCTGGCTTCTTGCGCCAGAACATTTCCGCCTATTCCTTTTGACAAGGCAGTCAGTTCCGCGTGTATCCTTCTAGTGGTAGTCTCGTTGTATAACGCCTTGTTAATGGCTTGTTCGCGTTGCTCTGGTGTATTCATGTCGCCGTATAATTCCAGCATCCTGCGATCGGTTTCCGCTTCGACCGCTTCCCGTAAAGATGGAGCGGCAAGCAATGCTTTGATCATTTCATCACCGGAAGTAAACTCGAATTTTTTTGCTACCGTATCGGGGTGCAATCCGTTCTCTTCGGCCATTAATCCGTAACGTCCTTTTGGCAGCTGCCTCCAGGCTGCATCCTCTTCAGCCCCGTACAGTTCTTCCATGACCGGGATCGACAGCTTGCCGTTGACGATGGATGGGTCCAGGGGCTGCAAGCCCTCTTCGTCAACCACAAAATTTTCATAGTCCTCGGCAATGTTCCACTCCTCGCTCTTATTCGATTTTTTTTCGTTGCCGAAATGATGTTCTCTAAACCTTTCTTCAAAATCCCGTGGATCGTATTTCCCGTGTTCGTCCAGCTTGAGATAGCCGTATTGAGACAACACGATTCCCATGTCGTCAATACTTCTAGGTCTTTTTTCATCAGGCTTGTTGGGGTCATCCTTTTTCCAGACCGGACGGGTTGCCGACAGGCCGGAAACCAGCTTGTCTTTAGGGTCAAATCCCCATTTTGAAATCACTTCCTCTTTATCCAGGCCGCCTAATTTTGCGATCGCGGTAAACAAGTGGTCGTTGTAAGGATCGACCGTGGTTGGATCGGATTTGACTTTCTTTTTCTTTTCTACCGGTTGTCTTAAAAACGCCTTGGCTCGATACACATCTTGCTCGGATATCGTCCTGGTCGCTTCCAGCTTGACCCCTTCCCGCCTGGCTCGTTCCTCGCGCTGCATCTGCCTGGCGATCCTTCCCCTGGCACCTGATTCCCAGCGCATATTTCTAAGCACCCTTGCGGCCAGTTCCTCTTCCGATTCGTTTTCCGCCTGGACGACCGTTGCCTGGTAAGCCTTCCAGGTTGCATTATCCATCTCTTCCGGCTGGGTATTAAACAGCGGATTGGATTCTTTAAACTGGCGGTTTGCCTCGATGTCTTCTTTGGTAGCCAGCATGCGGTCAAACACACCCCGAACATCATCACTTAACGTGACATTCAGCTTTTTTATCGATTCATAAACCTGGATCAGCCATTGCCTGAAGGTCTGGAACATTCCCTGGAGTTCCGGAGTCGGTGCCTTGCCTTCGAAAAGATATGCTTCGAATGCCCTGGCCACTTGCTCATGTCCTGCGCGACGCTCCTCAAAACTCATATTGTTCCAGGTAGCAAGATCGCTCACGCCGACAAAATTAAGCAGCGCATTCATATCGTCCCTAAGTTCCTGGGGAGCATCCGCCTGGCTGGCAAAATGTCGAGTCGCCTCGAAAAAGAAATGTCCGGTTTCATGTAAAAAGGTCGATAGGTTGGCATCTTCCAGGAGAGTCATAACCCGCCTGTCTTTTGTGATGTCCGCCCAATCGGCGCGGAAGGAACCGCGTCTTATCTTTTTGTCTTTCTGGAATAAGGCAATCTTCTTGGTTTTTCCTTCCCGATCTTTGAGCGTCTGCCTAACCTGGGCGAGATCGAAACCGGGTTGTTTACCAGCTTCGTACCCTTTTGCGTCTGGATCGTTGGCCGCTTCGATCTTCGGGTTTTTGACTCCCAGCTTTTTCAAGACTTTCTTAGCCACGCTTGGAAGGATCGTATCGTAATACTGACGCATGCCATTCGTAGCAACCTGGACTTCCATCCCTGTTAGCAGCTTATCGTTTTCTTGCATATCAGGCTTATCTTCACTATACCTCGCCTCGCTAATCTGATCTTCAAGCATTTCAACTTCGGAAATGTTTTCGTCCAATCGAGTACGCAATTCATCGGCTCGCCTGACCGTTTTTACTAAGTCGGGGAAGTCATCAGGGTCAATCGGCCCACCAGGTTCTCCCCATTCCCGAACCATCTCTATCTCCCCCAGGGCGGCTTCGGAGATCATTGATTCAAACAATACTCTAGATCGTGCGGCGATCTCTTCCCTGGTCAGCGTCTGCATCGTATCAGCCGCAATATTTATCCTGGCTCCTATTGCTAAAAGGTTTTCCTGGGTTTCGCCTGATAAATCATTGAAAACCACATCCCCAATCTTTAAGGATGAATACAATTCCACCCCTAGTTTCTCTTGCTCAAGGAAAAGGACTTTTCTTTCCTCTTCAAGTTTGTTAAGAATCTCCGTAGTCATTTCGCGCCGTTCAGACTTAACCAGTTTCGCTGCGACCTCACCCCCTATATATTTAGGCAAGTCGGTTTCCTCGACATTCGTTGCAACCGCTGTCCACCGCGATCCACCCTTCGACCTGGCTTGCAGTATCTTGGTATCGGGGTTCCATAAAACGCCGTCAATGAATTGCGACATCTCGTATCTTTGATCTTGCTGTATACCGGTTGTCCACTCAATGCGTTCAAACCCCTGGCTAAGTGCGTGATGAATCATCCGCTTGAGTGCCAGGGCGGTATAAGCCTGGGTATCATCAACAAAGGGAGCCGCTGGAGTAGTGGAAAATTTTTCCCGCCTGGCATCCGCCCAATCCGATTGGACTTCCTGGATGTAGAGTACACCTTCCCTCTCATCTAACCGGACATGCACCACGATATTGGGATTGGGGAAATGGGAATTATGTCTGAACTCGCTATCTGCCAATTCCACGAATCCAAACTCGGATGCCTTTGGCACAAAAAACCTGTTATTCTGTAAATAATAATCAACATCCTCTCTTGTAAAGATATCGCTATTGGACTTCCTCGTAAGAAACGCCGCGTCTTTAATGCTGCTTCCGAAGTTGAGCAAGTTATACCTTCGCCGTTCTTCCACGGTTTTTGGTACTCCCATATTAGGATTATTTTCTACATACTCAATCACCCACCTCGAAATCTTTTTGCGTATCTCCAGGGCTTTCTGCGGTATCTTGGCCGCCATCCTGTTTACCGGCAGCACGATCAGCCATTCGGTATAATTCTTTCCCCCTGTATGACTCCAGTTTTTAAACTTTGTTTGCCCTTCACGCGCCTGGTTGCGTTCTTCTAAAAACTCTTCTTCCGCCATTCGCATGGCTTTGGCTCTTGCCTCTTCTATTTGGTTTATAGTTCCAGGTGAACCCTCCTTTTCCCAAGTATCAAGCCGACTTGGGTCCCTATAATAGGCAGCATCATCTAGTTCTCTTTGTACCTGGTGATATTCTAAATCTATTAACTCATACAAGACATCATCATAAAGGTCAGGGTTTTCTTTTAATTCTTCTATCTGCAAACGAAGTCTTTCAATACGATGTTCACGGGTTATCCCTACCCGTAAACTTAATTGAAAAAGGAAAGTCTTAGGATCGGTTCCCTGCACCATCTTATCCAGCTTTGCCTTTGCCCTGTCGTATTGAATATCGAAGGACATCTCTCGCATTTCCTGCTGAAAAAAACCTTTGAAAACACGCTGAACTTTTTCATCGATCTCTTCCATTTTTTCCTGGTACCAGGCGAACTGGGCTTCACCCTGCGGAATGCCGTTGGTGACATCCACCAACCTGGGACCGTTATCGTTGAGGTATTGCCTGATCTGATCGTGGGTGAACTTGGGTCCTTTTTCTTTGCGGAGTTTTTCTAAATTAGCTTTTGCTTCGTCTAAGTCTTTTAGCCCTTGTTCCATTGTTGGGGTTAATTTTGTAGTAATTGTCCTGTACTGGTTCACCAGGTCTTGTCTTGTTTTAACTAAATTCTCAGCATCCGCTAACAAATATTTTCTTTGGTCTAGGCCGAGGTAGTCTTCCAGGCCGGTTGCCGCGATCTCTTCTTGTTTAACGCCAGGGAGTTTGCGGATAATGTTCATCCACTCTTCGGCGGTCTTGTCCTGGGCTTTGCTGGGCTTGAGGTTGGTTACTGCGTCTAGGAGGGTAGAGTAATACCAGGTTGGGTTTACTTCTTCGGCGACTTCTTCTTGGTAGAGTTCTTCTGTTTGGCTTCCCAATCCGCCAGGCCCTGGTTGGCTTCCGCCTCGTACTTCTGCATCACCTTCAACTGGGCCATTTGCTTCGCGGTCAATTGCTCCTTTCGTTTCGGGTCCAAGGTCTGTCCGTATATTGCGTTTCCCTTCATATAAAGCTCTGATAAGACCTGCGTACTCGTCTTCATTTAATTCACCTCTCTGTTTAGCTTTCTTTAAATCCTTCTCTGCGCGTTTTAAAAATTCATCTACGCCCTTGCGTGTTTGTTCTTGCGAACCGTTAGCATGGCGAATCTGGCTTATTATTTTACGGACATTCTCTGATTTATTCTTGCCGAAAAAACATCCGGACGAACCAAGAATATCACACGCCCCGCAGGTCCACAATCCCTTGGTCCCAGGCTTTTTCGCGATAATGTCAACGTAACTGGTCCCTCTCTTGGTTTCTAGTTTTCCTCCATCGACAGGACAAAGTTTCTGCGTCATTTCGTTAAATACTGTAGGAAACCTTTCCTTCACCTCGGCCCTGGATACAGAACTCTTTCCCTGGTTGATAGGAAGATAGACAGCTACCCTGTCGTTGATCTCCTCTATCTGCGCCTCTGTCATTCCCTTGCCGATAACAACGGCCAGCTGCAAATCAGGGTTTTCCATCGCCAGGTCAAAGTTGGTTTCATCAATAGAAAGCATCTTGAGATTGAAATCGCTCACCTCGCGCAACAAGTCTGGACGCTTGGAAAATATCTGCATCCTAATCCCACGCCTATTCATCTCCTGTATCAAAAGCAGCTGCGCTTTAGAAAGGTCCCCTTTATCGTTAATCCTTAACGCCAGACCGTCTTCATGCTGGGGGGTTGCCTCGAACATTTCAAACATCCTGTCTGCCAGGACATCCCTATGGTTCTCCGCCGCCCACTCTGTAAACTCTGCCTTGATCAATTCGGTAGGTCGCGCATTAGCGTCCGCCGCGTAGCAAAACTTAGCGCAGTTCTTGCTGGGGTTGCAGTTCTTAAAAGAGCCGGAGATATCCAGTTCCGCCTTACGGTTATCGCCAATAAAGGTGTAGCCTCTGACCCTTTTTTCGACTTGCTTGGGATCGCCTGTCAGGAAATCCTTGATGATGGAATAACGCCCCAGGTTATCCTTACCCCACAACTTGCTGTTAAGAAGTTCATCGACGTTACGCCCTTCCATGGAGCGGAAGAATATTTCCCTGATGACAATACCGCGAACCGCAGCGGCAGCCCAAATCGTACCGGCGTGTTCCTTCATGTTCTTTTTGAACATGGTCCGCTCTGCCCTGTCCATCCTGGCCACGCCCTCTTTTAAGGCTTCGTTGACCTCTGGATAGATTGTATCCATCCTGCCTGTTTGTTCTGATACCGAAGGCGGCTTCGGCTTTTTGGTTTTCTTTTTCCCTGGTTCCGATTGGTAAAGTTCTTCAACTTTCTCTGTCCCGAATATTTCTTCGGGGGTAGGAAGAGAATCGAGTATTTCATCTTCAGATAATTGCTCTAAATAATCAGGGCTTCTAAGGTCGAACTTTTCAGCAAAGATGGATTTGATTTGCTTTGGATTAAAGGCGATATAGGAATCGCCTGGCCCCTCGGCCTGGTTTTGGTAAATTACGCCATCGTAACCCAACTCCTCAATCTTGTCTTTTACCCAGGAAATATCTTTTCCTTCGTCAACAACTTCCTTTATTGCTTTGTAATCCTTATAAGGGATACCCGCTTCCTGGATGGCCCTCAAAACTTGCGACGGATCAGAGAAATCCCCAGCGTCATTCATCCGTAGAGGGTTCTTAATACTGAGATAAACAGGAATGATTCTACTCCCAATATCAGCCTTATCATCCATTCCGATGGCTGACTTAATCTTGAATAAAGGGTCCTCTCTTGTCCAGCCAGCTAAAGCTCTAAGCCTGTCGTTGGCTTGGTCAATCGTGCCAAAATGTGAACCTAAGTCAAATTCCGCCGCCGTATTAAAAACCCCAAAATCTTCCGTTGCCTGTGTCGCGTGATAAACAACCAACGGGTCGCCTTTTGCATCCACTACTTTAGAATCTTCGATAAACGTATCGAACCCTGGTTCCGCTTTGACCGCTTCGGCAGCCTGGTCTAAGGTTTGGGGTTGAGTCTCCACCTTCCCCGCTTGAATTTCTGTTTTAATTTCAGCACTTGTTCTAAGTTTGCCAGCTTTTGTAATTTTTCTAAAAGACCCCTCGCCAGTAACGTAGCCTCCTACAAAACGCAAAACTGGATTATTATTTTTAATTGTTAATAACTTTTTGCCTATCTTTTCTTCAGAAATGTTTTTTGCTTTAGCTATCTCAAGAAAATCATTAATTTTCTGAATACCCTCGTTGTATATTTCCTCTAACTCTTCATCTGTTTTTCCTTTAACGCTAGAGTTAGGATCAGTATCCCTATCATTTTTAGCTTTTCTAAGGCTCTGTATTAAACCGGCTCTCGCACCATCTTCTAATTCTTCTTTTAGTTCTTGCTGTCGGGCTTGGTCTAAGGTTTGAGGTTGAGTCTCCACCCTTCCTTCAGCTGCCTTAATCGTTCCAACTGTAATGGTTTGCTCTGGCTGGGTTTCCGTTCCCTCGATCCTGACCGCGTCGTATCCTTCCGCTTCCAGGGATTCTGTAGAGGGAAGCCCCTGGGCTTCATAATCTGCCCTGGCTATGACCAGCGGGTTGGCTACCGACTCGATATCCGTCAAGCCGACCTCTTCATAAACCTCATGCGGCATCTTGCCAATCTTATCGCCCATAACAACGGCAAAGGCTCGGTGCATCGTGGCTTCTTGCTCAACTTGTTCCGGTGTATGTCTGCCCGTTTGCTCCAACTTTCTTTTCATAAAAGAAGAAACCAGGTCAGCGGATTGCTCCATTTCCTCGCGCTTTTCGGTCGTTTCCAGGATTTTATCCGCATCCTCTAAAACCTTTTCGTTTCTTGCCTTGACCTCTGCCGGAGTATGCCCCAGGGGATCGAATTTGGAATGCTCAATTAGGGCCGCATGGGCTTCCTTATCGCGAGCCACCTTCGTTGCGTATACGCCGATCGGGACCTCAAGCGATCCGTTTATTTCTCCCAGGTTGGCTTCCAGCTGATCGGCCACGCCCAACTCTTCCGCAACCGCTTCCGTGCTTTCCTGGAAAACTTCCTGGAACTCATTGGCATTGATGTAAACCTTTTCCATCGGCCCGTCCTTGGTGATTTCTTCCACCGCATCCTGTAACCGCTTTGGCAGCTTTTCCGCTGCCTCGGATGATTGGGCAGAATCCCCGATCGCCTTCATAAACAGTTCCGCCTGGTTGGCGTTTTTAACATCCCTTAGTTCTGTCGCCGTCGTTATGGCTCCGCCAGGGGCCGAGATAAGAAGCAAGCTTTTAAAGGTCTTGTCTGCTATTTCCAGGTACTGGTCAATGAGTTCTCCGCGACCCTCTTCGGATAACATCTTCGCTTGCTTGCCGGACATTTCACGCCCGATCTCTCCGCCCAGGATATTTGAGGTTTCCTGCCCTAATTCAATTCCCATTTCTGCAAGGATGGTTGAAAGATAAACCTTGCCGCCCTTTTTAAACGCCTCGCGTACCGTCCGGTCTGTTAAGGCTCGCTGGGCATCTTTCATAAAGGTCTTGACCACGGCATCTTTGATCGGCTTGGCCAGGATTCCGAAAGCCCCTACTTCTAAAAGACCGTTGATAATCCCGACTCCGGTGCTTATTTGGGAAGCCACTTCCGGATCGATCCCGTCTTGAAGCATTTCTATATAGCTTCCGCCCTCTTCAAACTCGGAGGAAAACTTGGCCGTCCCTGCGGCGAATCCTGTCCCAAATCCAACGCCACCCCCCGCTATCATGGCAGCGGGACCGCCTGGAGAAAACCCAAGAATATTGACAGCCGCCCCTAACGCTGCCGGGGGAAGTCCTTCCTTGACAAATTCTTTCATAATAGCCAGTTGCTCTGCGGTACTGCCGATAATCCCCGCCCCGCCAAAAATACTTTCCGTTTTTGGGGCCGCAGCCATCGCTGCCTGGACGTTGCGGATTTCTTCGAAATACTGTTTGCGCTTCACCGGATCATCGGTATGCTTGGTCTCGAATCCGAGGCGACCCAACTCAAGGATACGCTCGCCCTGGGTCCAGCCATGATCCGCATCCTGCGACATGACTTCCCACAAGGACAACTCTTCGACTGAATTAGTCAGGCCACGCCCCTTTTCTAAGTCGGCAAGAATGGCTTTTGCTTTTGGGGACAACTCCAGGAGTTCCTTGGACTGCTTGATCTTCATCATCCTTGCGGCCCCTTCCGGATCGTCCTCGACCACTTCCATGGGGAGTTCCAATTCCTTGACCGCCTGATCCTTTTTAGCCAGGTCTTCCACTCTTTCCTGGAGTCCCATATCCATGGCCGCATCCAGTTTCGCCTCTTCGTTTTTCTGTCTTGCTTCATCCATTCCCGCCTGGATGCTGTCCATCAAATCAACACCAGGTTCAGAAAAGGCAGATTTCTTGGGGGCTGGAGGGTCCAGATCAACCGGCTGCGGTTCTGCCGGTTCGAGTAAACCGGAATCCTCGCGCTTCTTGTTTTTCTCCTCTTCTTCTAAAAAAGGATCAACAAGATCGGAACTGCCAAAAGAATCATAAAGAAAATCATTCATCGTTTTATTCCCTGTTTTCCTTAACTAATTGGTCAAAGATGCTTAACGCAGTCGGACCATATTTTGTGCCTACTCCGAGCCTCAAATCCTGCAATGTCTTGTCGTTGCCTTCTGCATCCATAACTGCGGCTTCCAGGTTTTCAGCTGTAGTTGTTTGGGTGCCATTAGGATTTGGTATCGGATCGGCTTTCCCCTTAAAAACAGCCTTTTCTAGCCTGGCGTTTGGATGAAGTTCGCGCCATCGCTGGGCTATATTTTTATGAGTTCTTGAGAATCCGTTGTTCTCCAGCCAGTTCCCTATCGCTCTCGACTCTTCCTTGGGCATGGCAGTTAGATCACTAAGCTTAACTTTTTCGCTATTGTCTAAAACGGTATACAGCTTATCCGCTGGGTATTTTTTGGGGTCTGCCTGGGCCTCTGAATAAAGAATGCCCTTATCTTTCCAGAGCCAATCCATACCAAGTGCTTCTTTCTCGACAAACACCTCGTCTTCACCCACCGTGCGAATGATCTTGGCCATATCAAATTCATCCGGATTTTTAAGCGGATGGTTTGCCATCCACTTGTCGGTCGCTTTGATAACGCCCTCTTTGAAAGCCCCGATTTTTGCAAGCTTATCTTTCGTCTTCCATCCCTTTCTTTGGATAAATGCGGTGATTCTTTTTTCGTTTTTAAATTCATCCGTTTTTTCATCAGGTGCAATCGGATATTTTTTGTTTGTTTCTGTAACGTAAGAAACATTGACAATATCTTTTATGAACCCCTTGATGTCATCATCGGTCGGGTTGGTTCGTTTGGCTGGGTCCGTATTGCTGTTTACTCGATGCTCAATGATTTTCTCCATGAGCCGTTGCTGGGTACGCCCTCGATGCCGCGCATAATCGTCACCTGTCCAGCCCAGCTTATTCATTCGCGCAGTTATTTGCTGGGTCCAGCTGACCACGCTGTTTTCTCCATCCCCTTTAGCATCTTCTTCACGCATGGTACGCTGTAAGGTCATAAAGCTGCTGATTCTCTCCGGCTTCATCTGCCCGTAATATGTAACAGCCAGGTTGGTATCTAAAAACCCTGCCTTATTCTCTGTCACCATACGCATGACCTTGTCTGCGGTTTGGAGGTCTGTGTTTTCCGGCACCGGCTGATCCCCTTCGATCAACCCTTTGAGGATTTTTTGAAGGCTCTCCTTGCTGCCAGCATCCAGGTTTTTCCAGGCTGTCTTAATTGTGAAGTTTTCCGATCCGGTGATCGCATTAAGATCGATCGGCTTTGTGCCATCCAATCCTTTCTTTGCTTGAATCCATTCATAAACCTTATTGGTGTTTTCTTTTTCCTGCGCCACTTTGCTGCGCCTGGCTAGGCCCTGTATTTGATAGTGCTTGGTAAAGGTTGCGGTCCTGATGTCGTCATCTTTAATATCGGATAACGCTTGCAATTGTTCTTCGGTAGGTTTCTGCGCTATTTCTAATGCAAGCCTATTGGACTCTACGACAACCTTATGGGCAAAAAGTTTGTTGTTGAGAGTCTTTCTGGTCTTTAGATTGATTTCATCTTTATGTTTCTTGAAATACTTATCTGCTTCATCAAGATGATGCGTCTGATTATCCGGTCGATTGAGCATATCCTCGATGACCCCGTTGTGAATGCTGGAGCGAAACACCTGTAGCTGGATGTTCACATCCTTTTCTTCCTTGTCCTGGCCCAGGGCTTTCATGTTCGCCCTGATCATGGTTTCGCCTTCAAAGATTTTCTTGTTACGCTCTTCTGGAGTTGTCGAGTTGATCGCTTCGGTAGCCGCCCATTTTATTCCTTCCTCATTGGCCTTGACCATGGCCTTGATCCGCTCATTGTCTTCATGCGTTCCGATCGCATGCAGATAAGCGGGGCGACGGTTCTTAATGATTTCATCAATCGCGACCTTTTGCCGCTCATCCATTTTTTCGTAGATACCATCGAACTTGGTTTTTAACTTCGCTAAACTGGATCGATACTTCGCATCTTCCGCAGTAGTTTCAACAATATCCGACTCTAAGATTCCTCCGACATTCCTTTCATCTTGAAAGAGGTATGGCTTGCCCCCTATTTCTCCTATTTCCTCCGGCGTGACCTTGTCCTTGTAACGATCCCAGGATTCGGTTTCGCTTGTTAAGGCCCCTTCCGCGTTGCTTCCATGTTTGTTTAAAATATATCGTCTGCGCTGAAACTCGTATTCCTTCCAGGCGGATGAAGCGTTTTGGACCCTGGTCAAGTCCAGTTGGTTCTGTTTGGCGATAACGTAGTCTTGTACCTTGTCAGCTGCCACGCCGAACTGCTTGGCCAGTTCCACTTCTCCTTTTGCCAGGTTTTCAACCGTGGCGGTATTCCTGAAACCGGGGGCGTTGAGAGGCTTTAGTTTTTCTTGCGGTTGATTTAAGTATGGAATTGTTGCCATTGTTTTTTACCTTTATTGCGGAACTGAAGTATTTGTAGGTCCTGGGAGAATGCTCCTGTTTATCCTTGAATATTTGAATGTCGCATAATCCCCAGCCGATCCGAGCAAACTGGAAGTAAACGCCATCGCTGCTTGTCTGCCTGGGCTGATGCTCGCTGCTTTTGCCTGGGCAATATTAGCTTCGTTTCGATAGTTGAATTTCTTGATATTCAACCCGAACACTTCGTTTTCTGTATTGGCCCCGATTGTCTCCCGCTCCACCGACTCGATCACGTTGGTGCTTAAAAGAATGTCCAGGGGAGTTCCGCCTGTTAAAAGCATGTTCCTGCCAGCAAACCCTGCTTTTTGGCTTGCCTTCATATGTTTGAATTTCAGCCGGTTTGCGTTCTCCAATGCGCGGCCCCGTTTTTCCGCATTGCGGATTTCCGCCATGGTCAGGACCTCGTTGTTCATGGCGTTTTGCATGATGTGATGGTAATAGGACAACTCGTAGCTGGCCTGGGATGCCGCACCGTAGCTACTGATTCCCGCTTTAGCTAAAGAACTTGCGGCGAACATTTCGCCAAAAGAAAAGGTCATTCTGCCTCCTTTGTATAATATTTGTTAACCTGGTAGCCTTCGAGTTTGTATCCCAGCTTTTCATAAAGCTTTAAGGTCCGGTCAGGTTCGACGTTAGTGGATATGCCAAAACGCAGGGCTGCCGCTCCATGCGCCAAGGCCCAGGATTCAAATGCCTTGATCAATCGATATGCAGCGGTCCCGCCGCGCCTGGATTTGGTGATAAAAAGACAAAGGTCGTTTGCCATAAGGCTATGTCCAAAAAAATGTGGGACAACCACCCCGCAGAACATCCCTATCGCCTCGCCGTTATCCTCGGCAATAAAACACGCCCCATGCTCGACCATGCCTGGAGAATTAAAAAGGGCGACAAGCTTATGTTCGTCAAAGTCCAGCATGTTAAAGGTCGGTGCTTCCTGGTGCATTTCTCTTCCCAGGCGAACCAAAGAAGGAAGATCATCTGTATCCGCCATTCTTATGGTCAGCGCATTTTTCGTTTTAGGCTGGGCCAAAGTCCACCTCCAGGGTTAAGGATAAAACGGATAAGGGTGACGGGTCCGTCTGCCGAATATAAATCTGGCCACCCCTGGTCCAGGAAGCGTCCAGGGTGATCTCTATTTCATCGGACTTCAATGCGGTCGGCTCGCCGTATCCCTCGCTGGTTCTTTGTGCGTATGCAATCAAATTACTTAAATCAGGACCCAATTGAGAAGGCCCCCTGGTATTGTCCACCCTTAAATGCACCTTCGATACGGACTTGGTTTGTCCCTGTCCCAGCCCGTCTGCTTTAGGCGCGACAACCGGAAGGGTTTGAAGGGTAGAGGTATAAGGCAGTCCCGCATGAACTATGCTGGCTCCCTGGGTCAACGTGATCGATCCATCCGCTGCCACAACCTGGGGCGGCGCGACCGATCCGTCTGCGTAGATAGCGACCGACTCCCCGATCAAATGATGCAGCCCGTTTATAACGGTGATTTCTTTTCTCGCCTTACCGCCTGAAACATAAGCGGAATAAGAGGTCCCATTGACGTTTGCCGGAGTCGATGCAACGGTCTGAAGTTCAAAGGTGTTTGTCGTGACATTCGCCACGGTATAGCGGTTGCCGTTGAGTTCAGTCATGCCGGTATCAATACCGATCCCGTCAACATCCGTAATGCGGATCACATCGCCATTTGAATATCCATGGCTGGCTGCGGTTACCACAACCGGATTAGCCTGGGTTGCGCCGGTGATCGTTTTAGGATCGTTATATGAAAGCCCCGAATCGACATGGAAGGCATCCCTTACTTCTGTGAACTCCCTGGAATGCAGCCTTTCAATGTATCTTCTATTGACCCCGTTGATGCGGCGTTTGATTACGGCGTACAGCATTTTCTCGCCATTGCTTTCCGGTATGACCGCAACCGATTCAAAATCACCATCGGTTTCATGCAGGTGCCAGCCGAGGACATCCGGTTTTTGTCCGGATAAATAGGTCAGTCCGATCAGCTTGTTGTCGGAACGAACCGCCCAAACAAGCGAAACCGGAACGCTGGAATACCCCCAATCGAGTATGGTGAACCCGTCAAACAGATGCGGTGCGATAATCGAAATATCCCTGGGCTTGTACTTGTCCGTTTCAAAAGCATAGTTTAAATCGTAAACATGACCTCCCAGGTCGGCAATAAACAAAACCGCATCGCCGGATACGATCGGCTCCCTGTTTCCCGATCCGACATAGCTTTGCGGTCTTAGCGCGATCGTTGTAGGTGTTAGAGCGTCTGAGTTTTCTGTCGTAAGTTTCCATTCGGTAGCCGAGGTAAAAATAAGAAGATCGTCCAGGGGAACAATATGCCGGACCTTGTTGTATTGCCTGGCCGACAAGGTAAACAAAAGAGAATCATCATCCTGGGAAGGAATAGACTTTGAAAGATTCGATTCGGTTCCAGGGCGAGTCATCCAGGTCGATTGCGGGTTATTGTTCGTTGCTGAAAACACCCGCCTTTGGTCATGGTATGAAACCGTGGAAGGATAATTGTCTGTAGTTCCAAAAGGAGTCTGGTTTTCCGGCGGAGAGATCAGAACATCCGCTTCAATATTATCATCCACAAAAGAAAGATCAGGGGTCTGTCCTATGTAGCCATGCACCCCGTTGTCATCCTTGTAGACGTTATAGCGGCTCGCGCCTGTTACAGCGGACCAGGAAATTGTGTTTTTATTGCCGGAAACCGACAGGTCCTGGCTTGAGGCTGTCACCTCTGAAGAAGCCAGGGATTCTTCCAAAATATCCGACAACGCGGTCACTACATATTTATATGCCAGCGATCCGGAAGAGGGAGATGCGCTTATGGAAACGCCACCAGGTGCGGCAAGACTCGGAGCAAAGGTGATTGCCGTCAATGTCCAGTTCGTCGCTCCCAGGCGTTTTAACTCCATTGGTGCATGCGAAGGATGAACCAGGGTCATAACATCTGCCGATTGAGTGTAGTTTAAATCAAACAGGTCGGCGGTTGGGAAAGACGTAGTCAGCGTGTAAGCCTTGGCAGCCGTTCCCGCAGAACCGTAAGCGGAATAACCGGATGAATTGATATTGGTCCCCTGGAGATCGGTGATCTCAAAGGTGTTGGTTGTTTTGTTGGCGACCTTGAAATACCGGCCATTTAGCTGGGTCATTCCGACTACGGATGAAACATAAACCTCATCCCCATTCGAATACCCGTGAGCGGTTGCGGTAATGACGCAGGGATTTGCCTGGGTCGCCCCCGATATGGTTTTGTTTGCTTCCAGGACGGTAGACCCCTCTGTATGGATTCGCATATAGAGGTTCCCAAATTCCAGGCAATAAGCTTGCTCGGTATTGAAGATAAAAGGAATCACCCTGGTTGCAGTCGTCCCGCCGTCTTTGACCTCTTTGATGTACTGAAATCCTGGACGGTTGACAACCGGACCATGGGGCAGGGGGTAGAAGTTAAGACATTCCGCCAACCCTGTTTGGTAATGGTTAAGGTCAATCCTTCCGAGCATTTCCGGAGCGATAACACCGCCCCCGAAAGAGCGTTGATGTATTCTTGCCATATATCCCTCTAAGCCCTGGCCTTAATACCGCTGGGCTGGTAGGTTCCAAGATTCAAGTCAGACTTGCTCAACTGTTTCCCCTGGGCCGCATCGATTGCCTTGGCCTTACCCATATTCAAATTGTATTGCTGCGCTGCAATTTCCTTGATCTTGGGTTCCCTGGTAATCGGTAAAGCAAGATAGGAAGCCAAAAGCCAGGACAATGCGTGAATGAAAAGAGGGGGAAACTTGGTTGTATCTTCAATGATTGCGGTGTACCAAAGTTCCGCATTATCGGTATTGGTTAAAATAATGGTGCCATGCGTTTCATGGCTCTCGGTCGTAAACTGGACCGGTGTATTGTATTCCTCAACAACCACCTGCCTGGCAACCAGGTAAGGATTAGGAACGGTGTACCAGTATTGCCAGCCGGATGGAGCGGTTCCAGATATTTGCGCCAGCACCTGGCGACGTTTGGCAAAGCCCCAATCAAACTCCGACAGGCATTCATCCCTGGCAATAGGATAAAACTTCCCGCATTGCGCTGCCTCTGCGCTTCCATCAGGCGGCATGATTGCCGTGACCTCTGCTTTGTTCCCAATATGCGCCAGGGCTAAGTTACAAATATCGACAGCTGATGCCATTTTTTATTTTCTCCGTTTAGACTTCTTCGGTTTTCCTTTTGGTTTTTCTTCTTTTTCTTCAGAAGCGGCAGACTTCGATTCGCCTACCGGCTCTTCCCATGGATTGTTTTCCTGCTTATGAATGTTTCCGCCAGCCTTGGTTCCTTGAATGGTAGAAGTAAACGGCATCTTCTCCTTTTCAGGGGGGAGTTCGTCGTCTACACCGACCATCCAGGAGCCTCTTTCTGACTCGTTTTTGATTTCGAAGACATCTCCAGGTCGCCTTCTTTGCGATCCGTAATATCCAAGAACCTTTGCTTTTACCTTTATTCCCACAAGTCACCTCATAGAAAAGTTAATAAAAAAGACGGCGGGGGCGAGGAGGAGGGATAACCCCCGCCATCTCCGGAGGTAGACGCTATATAGCGTCCGCGTAGCTTGTCCAGGTATAGGCTTCTTGGTCAGACATGTAAGCATCTACCGTGACCGAAGGAGAAGTCCCACCCAAAACATACTCAACACCAACATACCGAAGCATTCTTTCAACCGGCACCGCCATGCTGAAAGTGTAACCGGCAACCAGGGTTGCCCGTGGAATATCCATCGTGGCAATCTTGGTTCCCAAAGATGCTGCGGCACCTGTAGCGATATTAAACTGGTAGGTTTCATCGCCATTGGCTACATCCGCTGCCACGGTTACATTGAAATGCACCCAAATAGGCTGTCCCGCACCGATCTGCCTTGCAGTCTGGGTGAGGTCAACCACGTTAGTGCTATCCGCTGTAGCTGTCAAAGCTTGAGCGGAAGAAAACTCTAATCGTGAATCTACATAACTCATAATAAATATCTCCTAAAGAGAAGTTAGTATTTTAGTTAAACCATCCACATCTAGGAGATGGTTGCTTCCGTACTGGTCAACGCATCACAACGGCGAACCGGAATGCCATCAAAAGACATGACATGCTTGCCGCCAACCTGGTCCATCGTCAAATTGACGTTGGTTGTATTTGCGATCTGCCTTCTTAGCGTAGAACGAAGAGTTCTATTCATGTAGAAAGCCGGTCGTCCTTTGCTTGCGTTTGGCAGCAACTCTACAGCTTGCGCCATAAGGTCGGTCAAGTCAGCGGAACTACCAGACTTGTCAGCGGCCAGGTCAGAATTATCGATGTTGCAGATACGAACTATGTATCTCCAATCTCGAACCGAAATACCACAATCCCACTTGTAATGAGATCGATAGGCTTCCATGCGTCCTGAATTGGACCCGTCAGAAGCATCTTCCAGGGTAACCTGGCCTTTGTCGGCGAACTGCAATCCTGCCTTGGAGCCTTTAGGATAAATACCGTGAACGGTATCATTACCCCAGGAAACCAGCCAGATGGAAGAGTTGTCCGATCCGGAACCACCGCCTAAGAGGATGTTATCCGCATTGGCAGGACCGGAGTTGTCGTTAAACCGAGGAGCCAGGCCGGTGAACTCTTCCGGTGCGGTTCCTTCGTTTCCATAAATTACGGTATTCATAAATTCCTGGGACATGCCTTCGATATGGGCTTTGTCTTCGGTCATTCTGAATGCCGCAGTATTGCCGTTCAAGTCAGCCAGGGCTTTATCGATTTCCGCATACGCTTCGAGCATACCGGTCGTATCGGTGACTTGGACGTTGGTTGATTTGGTCGGTTGAACGCCGCCGTACAATTTACGCCAGGTCGGTGAAGGCAGTCCGGCGCGAACCGTTGTGCGGTGACCGGTAGGGAGATTTCCTTCCACCCAAACCATGTCATCGAGCATTTCATTCGTTTCGTTCAAGATTTCCACAATGGTTGCTATCTTCCCGTCCGGATCGGTTGCCTTGGCAACGTCCGCTAGGGTTGGATTGGTAACAGCTAAAGTAGCCATGATTCAATTTCCTTTACTAAAAGGTTTAATGTTCAAACCTCCAGGAATTGAATAAGCCGCTATCAATCGTCCCATCAACTAACTTCCTGTCAACAAGGGCCATCCTTGGCCTTGATAGGACTTATCCCGTACTGGAGAATTATTTGTTATTTACGAAGGATGTGACCCTCCATACATAATGTCCGCGTGAGATTTCTTCTTTTCCATGGGCTTCATGTCGCCCTTGACAAAAGTATCCTCACTCATTGATTTACCGATACGGTGAAATATCCGGATCATTTCCGGATGGTTTCCCATACCCGTTTGTCCTAAAAGGACCTCTATCTCGGTCATTTGCTGACCTTTCATCGCACCTTCCTCATACAGGATCGGTTTGCCGTCCGAGTCTTTTGCCGGATTAGAAAAAGAGTTCATCACTCTCCTGGCGTTGACAATGTTCTCCGACAGGTCGGTACCGCCAAACTCCTTATCGTTCCTCGACTCAGCTGCCCACGATTCATGGGTTTCTTTAAGAGTCTTCTCTGATCTTCCCATGGCTTCGTTTAGGGACTCGACATGTCGGTTCAGCATCTTTTGTGCTTTGTCCTGGTCAACTCCCAACTCCTTGGCAAAGTCTGAAAACTCCTTAGTGGCCGATTCGTCCATGGTGTACCCTTCAGGGACATCCAGGGCAAATCCGTCCGCTTCCTGTTTCGGTGCTTCTTGGCTTTCTCCGGCCTCGCTATTTGCTTGGCTCTCTTGGGTTTCAGCCTGGCCCGCCGTGACCTCGGTCGTTGCGGTTGCTTCGTTTTCTTCACTCATGTATCTCTCCTTAAAAATTCAACAAACATCTTTTGCGCTAGTTCTGCGTCTGCCTCTGCGATCTCTCCATATATCCTCAAACCCGCATCCCGTTTCCCCATTGCCTTATAAATCTCTACGTTGCTGGTTCCAGGAATGCTTTGGAAAACCCCGTGAAATTCCAGCATTCCCTTGATGTATCTCCTTCCCGCCGGAGTCTTTAAAATGGTTCTTAAATCATCCAGCCGCTGGTCCTTCTTAGATTTTGCGGCCAGCTGCTTTTCACGCCGTTGCTCAAATCTGGCTTGGCTCATAATTGCGTGAACTGATTAGCCACGTTTTCCAATGCGTTGCCTTCTCCAACCGGTGTTTCGCTTAACGTCTTGGCCGTTTTTGCAGCCTCTGGAATCATGGCCATTTGTTCAGCCTGGGCTTGGGCTGCGGCACGATCCTGGCGAATCATCGCTACATCTTCATTGGCGACAATGAGATTAGGCGCAATTCCCAGCATGTTGCTGTATTCGTCTATGATTTCGTCGGTATTGAGTTTGTCCAGGGCTTCGGGTTTGACCGCTGCCATTTGCCCTACCGTTCCAACGATCCTGTCCAGGGACCCGATTCCCACCGCTTTTTGTGCCTGGGCCAGCATCGAGATGTATTCGATATTGATATCCTGGCCCTGTAACTCTTCAGGCGGCGGCGGAAACTGTCCTTCCTGCAAGGCGATCATAAAAGCGTTATCGATCAGCGGATCGAGCAATTCGTTCTGGTTTCTTTCAAGCACCGGCCCCAGGATAAGGAGTTTCTCCTCATGTTTTTCCTGGACCTCTCTTGCTGTTTCCGGCTGCATGCGTTGCTGGGAAGAAATCATCTGGAACATATCCACAAAGAAAGCGGAGTTGATCCTTCCTCTCACATCCATAATGTCTTCCAGTAAATGCTGGAGGTTTAAGTTGACCTCAAAGGATGATCTTATTCCACCCGTTGGGGCCGCAGGGTCGTAATAACTGATTCCCCCTGGCAAAACGTCCTCGCTTCCACGCAGGGCAGTCGGCACCTGCAAAGGCGGATCGGCCTGGTAATCGATACCCTTGGCCTTTTTAAGCTGGTCATCCTGCAATTGCAGAATATCTCCCAGGGCAGTCATGCCTGGGCAGTCAGATCCGTAAACATCTCCGCCCCTAACGATCCACCTGGGAGTCAGGGCTGGAAACTGCGTAAAGCCGGATTCTCTTAATGTCTGGTTATTGTCCTGGCCAGGTTCGATGAAAATAGATTCCCAGGGCATGTTGATGTTGTCTGATTTGTTAAGGTCGCGTTCTTTCCTGGGCTGAATGGCATGAAGCACCGTGACCCATTCGTCCATCTGGTTTTTATCGTAATGCATCTGCGCTGTCTTGCTCACCTTGTCGTAACCAAATTCCTGGACTAAGGGAGAAATCTGCATTTGAAATTCACGATAGATGGTATCGATCTCGTAGCGGTTGCTTTGCCCCAGGTAAAACTCACCAATGGTTTGCGGGTATAAGCGTATAAGGTCTTTGTTGTCCCTGAAGACATAGGCACAACCGGTTCCAAAGGCTCCCATCTCTTCGTACAAACCATGCAGAACTCGATAGACGTTGGACCTGGAAAAGACCTCGCGTAGGACTTCGGCTGCCTGGCTTAGCCATTCCTTGACCGGTTGATACTGCATCAGGTCCCGATCGGCGAGTCCCAGGTTAAACCATTTCCTGGCTGGGGATGACATTCCCGCCATCATTCCAGCTGCTAGAATGTTCAAGGCCCTGGTTGCGGTAGAATCGTAGATATCGGTGTTTCTCCGCTCCCCGTCGTTTCGATCCTCAAGAAAGTATCTGCCGGATCGGGGTAGCAGCGTATCGGTGATCTTTTTCCAATGAGCGTAATAGGATTCCCGTTCCAGCTTCATGGACCCCAATCGCTTAATGTATTTATCGTTTAGTTCTGACATCGTGCCTCCATGCACTTAATCCAGGGCTTCCATGCCCTGGGGTCATTAACTTAAAAGGGTGCCTCCCGTATTGAGTTCATCGTCACCTACTCCGCCACTCAACAAGGTATTGGATGTCCCTGGACCGCTCGCTTTCTTGGCTGCCTTGATCGCGGAGGTCGATGAAGTATCCGCTGCCTTTTTTGCCTGGACTGTTTGCTGGTTTAAGAAGGCTGAATTGTCAGGCGGCTTGGGCGGTTTCGGTGCCATCGAAGCAGATACCGCAGCGGTCGCTACAGAGCCAGCCGCGAGAACAAGGGCGGTTGTTGCTGATATACACATGACCTAACCTCCTAATAATGTCTTGCCGGTTGATAAAGTCAGGTCGCCTACGCCCTGGGTGCCAGCGAATAAGGTTCCCGTGCTTCCCCCACCAATTCCACCTGGGCCGCCTTTGCTTTCCGACTGTCTTCTTTTGATCTCGGATGCTGGGCTTCTAGTGGACCTTTTGACAGGGGCGGGAGGCGGGACATAAGGGGCTGGTGCCGCTCCGCCGCCCCCGCACATTAAAACTGATAATATCTCAAGCATTTTTATCTCCTGTTATCTCTTGGCTGCCAATGGATTATATTGTCTTCTTTTCTTGGCCATCTCGCCTCGATGCGGGGCCATACCTTTAGGTGCTACGGGATAAGCGAAAGTGAGAGCCAGGGCATCTGCGTGATCCGGAGAAGCCAGCCCTCTTTTTTTCATATCCTCTTTCTTTTCCAGTTGTATTTTGTTGGTAGGCGTAAACCCATATTCCACGCCGATCAGGTCGTCCATCAGTTCCCGATCCTCTGGAATAGCCCCGCCTTCCAGCCAATCGCGCATGTTTCCCCACATTTCAGCGCGTTTATTGTTGTATCTTACGGATTCAGCTTTACTGCCAAAGTTGACCTCGATGCAATCCACATGCAGCTGCCGTAATCGATCCACTACTCCGGCACCAACTCCACCCCCATCCACAAAAACGGTATCCGCCTGGTGCAATCGGACCAACTCCGAGACTCTCGCTGCCAGTTGCATGGTATCGATGTTCCTGTACTTCACCCATTCAATGGTCTTGGCATCCCTGCCTCGCCTGAAACAAACAACACTTTGATCATCCCCAAATCGAGCAACATCAACACCGACAATGAGTGGTTCTTCCAGGTAACACCTGGCCTCTCTTTCAATGGCTGCATCTACCAGGTCGCCAGAGATAAACTGCATGCTCGATGCAGATGGAAATTCGCCTTTGACCCTAACCTTCACAAAATCGCTAGACTCGCCAAAATCCTGGGTCCATTGATCCAGCTTCCTTTTGTCGGTCATCTTGCAGTTTCTGGAATCGATCTGCCTGGTACGCCATCGATGTTTGAACTTACCAAAGCATTCTCTGAATCGTCCGGTGTTCCTGGTCGGGTTACCAAAGACAAACCACATCGCGCCTGGCGTTGTCATTGCTCCTTCCGATACATCCCAAATACAATCAGGGATAGAGGATGCTTCATCGTAGATAACCAGGACCTCACCATGCTGCCCTGCAAAGGCTTCGGAATTTCTTTCTGACCAGGGAATCGCTGAAACGTACCAGGTTTCCGGTGAGGAAACGTGATAGAACTTGGTTGCGGTCCACTCAAACCAGGGCTTGATAATGGATCGGGAGTGCCAGAGGGCTAATTCACGCCAGGTTTTGGTTTCAAGTTGCTGCTTAGTATTGGCGGTTACTACTCCGTTCAGGTTCTTTCTACAAGCCATTTGATGGAGTATGAGCCATGCCGTTACAGCCCCCTTCCCAATTCCATGACCTGATGCTGTACTGGCTTGGTAAGCTGAACCATCCCCTTCGCGGATATGCCTTCCCACATCTTCCAGTAATTCAGATTGCCAGGCATCCGGTCCTGTATGTTCTGCCAGGTCACCTTTGCCCCAGGGGAAAACGTATTTAACGAATCCTAAAGGGTCATCACGAAAAGAAGCGATGTCTTCAACCAAGTGGTCAGCTGCTGTTTTTTCTTTTTCAAGTACGTTCATTTAATATAAATAGGTAATAGGTAGTAGGTAATAGGTAATAGTACCCTTCAAGAAGGGTTACTTAACCCTTTCCTAACCGTTAGGAACCTTCTTTAAAATCAATGTCTTTAATCTCATCCTTCCCAGCCCTTCTTCTAGCTTCATTTACCTCTAAAATGTTTACATGCATATTGGCTATGTTGTTTGTAGTGGTTTCCGGTTGGCTTAACTTATGCCGATCGTATTCCATTTTTAATGCCTGGAGTTTAGGATGCATCTTCACCTTAGTGGCCATGCCCCCGCCATTAGGCAACTGGTAAACAGTTACTTCCTGGGCTGCTTTCCAAAACTCTGCCGGAACTTCATCCGGAGCCTTGAAAGAAAACTCCCTGGTATCTGGATCGTATTGCATCCCATCCATCACATTGGATGTTGCAATCGCTTTAACTTCTTTCATGGCCATTTCGGCTGTAAGGCCGACCTTTTCTTCCAGCTTGACTGTCTTTTTATCCACTAATGCCTTGACTTCAACTTTCTTCAACAACCGCTGTCCCTGTGAGTAAGCAGTCTTCGGGCTATAACCCGCTCTAATTGCTGCTTGTGTGCAGTTCCTGTCTATTAAATACTCGTTAGCAAACTGCTTTTGCTTGCTAGTTAATTTTTTCATCTTCACAACATTCCAAATCCCAAATTAAAACCGGTGTTCTTTCTCCCGCGTAAAGGCACCCGATGTTAAATTCATAAAACTCGACAGCATCTCCATATTCCATCCCATCCCGCTCCATTAAAATATCTATGATCTTTTTTACGCTGTAAGCAAGAATCCATTCTCCGTCCCTGGTCGTTAAACCAATTACGGCTTCTTCCAGCCCATCTAGCACAACCGCTCCTTCCGGATAAAACTCCTCCTTTAGAAACCCTGTTTGCATAATTACTTCATCTTGGGTTTTTTGGTTTTTCTAGGCTTCCCCTTAACAGGCGGCCTACCTCGCCTACTCCCGTATGTCCCAGGTCCTTGAGGCATTCTATTTCTCCTTATAGGTTCTTAAATTGACCCAATGCCACTCCGATTCACCTTCTTTTTTAAACAGCATCGGGCTGTTACTTGTTAAATATTGATGCGCGTTAACTCCCGCATGCGTCACCCACCTGATTTCAGGTGTTCTGACTAATTCAATAACCGCCGCGCAGCGAGGCGCAGGTTTCCAATCAAGAATCGAATATCTAAACGCAACACCAGGAAACCCAACTTCCATCGTCCTATCCGGCTGCGGTTTCCAGTAAAGCATTTTAGAAAACGGCGGAACTTTAGGAAGTTCATTGCTCTTCGCATCCTTCATCAGGACCGCTGTAGCCAGTAAAATAATAGTCAAAGCTACGAAGAGTAGCTGTTTTGCTCCGAAAATCAATTGGCGGCCTCATTTCAATTCTTAATAAATTACCCTGCCCATCGTAAACCTTGCATTGATAATATCTGACGCTCCCGTCCTCTTTTTTTTCTAACGCGCTTTGCGTTTTGTTGAGGTGAATTGGGTATTCTTCGCGTCCGTTTGGAGTCCCATAGGCCATTGTTCTGCTTCATTTTTCTTCATTTAAAAT
>PVBE011715304.1_pt1 | contig 27855 bp, 26 predicted proteins | sample 1631181 | NCBI WGS metagenome assembly PVBE01 (sample SAMN08397723, study PRJNA350692) | Marine metagenome, whole genome shotgun sequencing project. | isolation source: water | place: Pacific Ocean | collected 2012-04
CATACACACGCAAATATCTCGGTTTTTCTCTTGCCGAAGCCGGCAGAGTGTGGTAATCTCTATCTCACAGTCGGCGAGCGTCGTCGGCACAGTGGTGAGGTCATCTGAACGTCGGAGGCTTCGCCTGAACGGTTACATTTTTCACAAGTTATTTAGCTGTGAACAGACTAACAGCTCCGCCGCAAGATCCCCTTCGACAATGCTGTTTTATAACCTCCTGAATTGGAGTCTCTTACAGCCCCGGATCAGTGCAACTGCCAATTTCGCCTAAGGATCCACTCACACGTCAGCAGCGCCGCAAACAGAAGGAACAGCAGTGTAAAATTGTACAATCGATTCGTAGTCACTACAGGTCCGTCGCCGGCCAGCGCCTGACCGCGGGCTATCAGTTGGGTGATCACGTCGTTCAGTCCGGGCAGCTCTGCGTACTGGCCGCCATGGGCGACCGCCACGCTTGCCATCAACGCATGGTTCAGGCTCACCCGTTCGTTCTCCTGAGAGTGAGCCTTCACCGTCAGCGTCATATCGTCTCGCCCAATTGTCTTTGAAGTGCGATTGTCCACCGCAGTGACCGCCACCTTGTATTTGCCCGCCAGGCCCATCTGGAATGCGTCGTATTCGAACAGTCCGGTTCCGGCTTTGTAGACCATCGCCAGGTTACGCTTGGTCCCATCGCCTTCCAGGGGCGTTACAAGGCACGAAACCGTCGCGGTCGAATCGGTCTTGCTTCCGGCGTCCAGCACTCGTGCGGTAAGCTTGGTCTGACCGCCGGCCTGAACGTAGCTCTTGTCCATCCGCAGCACCACCGATGGCGTCGCATCTTTGCTTTTCACGTCCGCGCCCGCCAGCCATCGCACCAACTGACCCCAGAACTGCTGATACGGGTTGGCTTCGCCGCCGCCCCGCATCTGAATGAAGCTGTTCCACAGCGAGGTGTTGTTTGCGGTGAAGGCGGCGGTTCGCCCCTCGCCGACGAACTGCCTTACCGCCAGTATTATCAGCGGTCCGTTTGGATTGCTGCGTGACGGATGAACGGCGAGCACTTCGGCGGCCGGAGTCTTCTTTACGACCGTTACGCATCCGTTGAGGTCCGGCAGGCGCGGAAGTTTCGGATCCGGTTTGCGTCCGCCGGGTCCGAACAGGTACTTGTCGATCCCGTCGAATATCTTGTGCTTGGCGCCCTCGGCGGTAAGCTGGGGCAGGAACGCGGTGGGATCGTTTTCCTGCGTTCTGGGACCGACCATAACGGGCAGTATTTTTTCGACGGGCGTGCCTGAATATCCGCCCGGTCCGAAGCTGTTGGCGCCTGCCAGCATCAGCAACGCCCCGCCGCCTTCGACAAACTCCTTTATCCGCGTGAGCCTCAGGTCGCCGGTGCGCCTGTCGCTTAGATACGTACGGTCCAGGTCGCCGAGGATAAGCACGTCGAAACGCTCGAAATCCTCCTTGGTGGTCGGAAGCCGCAGGAGCTTTCGCCCGTCAATGCTTCCCGAGGCCTGGAACTTCGACTCGAACATCCTTATCAGCGACATGAACTGCACGTTCGGATCGCTGTCGAAAATGCGCCGCAGCGGTTTGTACTCCGGACGGATCGAGCCTTCTATGTAGAGCACCTGGATGCGCGGCTGGGTTATCAGCACGTGCAGTTGGTGGGAGTTGTCGGCGGTTACGGTTTCTTTTGGGTGCGCGGCGGCTGAGACCGTGAGTCTGCGGATGTCAGGGGCGTCCTTTTCCAGGGGCTTATCGTCGCCGCGATCACCGGGAGTGTACTTCAACGTAATCATAGCCTCGTGAACGTTCTTCGTTACGGTCACCGTTTGCCTGGCGACCGGATCGGCGACCCCCTCCTCTTTCAGCACAATCTGGACCGCGGAGTTTGGTACCCCGACCGCCCGCAGGCGGACACTTAGCGTTGTGACGTTGTTCTTGACGGCCTCAAACGGCGTGTGTGCGGATGTTATTTCGATGTTCGGCTTGGCGACGGTGGTGTCGGTTCTTGACCCGACTCCGATTGCGAACGTCGGGACCGAGGCCTCCCTGGCCATCGATACCACTGAAGACCCTTTGGTCGGATTGCCGTCTGAGAACAGAAGTATTCCCGCCGGCTCCTCCCTGTCCCTGACCGCCGCGGCGGCGGCTAGCGCCTCGGAGATGTCCGTGCCGTCGACGCCATCGCCCATTGGCTTGAGCCTGCCCAGAGCGTTAAGCGAGTCGACTTCCTCGGAACTCTTGGCAAAGTGGAACCAGAGCGGCCTGAAATATCTTTCAAGCCGTTCCTGGTGGGCGCCGAGTGCATTCAGAACTTCCCTGTAACGGGTGGCCTGGCCTTTGTCTTTGGTCGCCATCGAGCCGGATCGGTCGACCAGAATCGGCAGGAGCGGACGCGACTTGTCTGCCCCGGCGACCACGCGCAGGACCGGTTTGAAAAGGATCAGCAGCAGCGCCGCAATCGCTCCGGTCCGCAGCGACATGAGCCAGAGCAGTCTCCAGACACCCAGGTGAGAATAGACCGACGCATAGAACACCCCGATCGCCAACGCCACCTCGATCAGCAGCAGGCACAACCAGAACATTCCCCCTGACGATCCGGTCGCGACAACCAGCGCCGCGCCCGCAGTGGTCGCCCCGGCGACAATAACCGCCGCCAACCAGGAATTGCGCCCGCCGCGAGAGTCGCCGTTTCGATACCTCAGCGCCGAATCGACCAGCAGCGCCGGGATGATCGCCGGCGGACCGAAGGCGGCGGCCAGGCATATCACCCCCTGCCGCACCTGTCGCTGAACCAGACGCCACAGGCCAACCGCGATCATTATGCTAGCGATGGACGCCAGCAGCGTAATCAGCAGACCGAGGTTTCGCAAGCCGTCGAATTCTAGAGACACCTGTGCCATTGAAGCCCCAAATGTACGCCGGAGAGGCCCAATTGGCAAGCCGTCTGCGACGAATAACCTCCTGTTAGATCCGCGTCAGGCGTCGTTGCACGAGCTTGCCCGAGGCGCCCATATCGATATAATAGATACAATCGTTCGCCCGTTTCTCGATGCATCAGGATCGAGACTCCGAAGGTGTTGGAAAGGGAGTATTCCATGAAACATTTTTCTTTCTCTGTCGCCGTTCTGATTCTAATCGCTTCATTAAGCATAGGCTCCGACGGCGCAGCTAAGACTCCCCCCGCCAAACCGTCGCTTCCCAAGGCGCTGTCGGGCCTGAAGATCCCACCTCCGTGGTTCGCTGAAACGAAATTGCAGTGGAGCACTTCGCAGCCGTGGAAAAAAGGACGCCTCGAAATCCGCCGACTGCTGGGTCTTGGCACGCAGGACGGACATCGCCAGGCGGTCAAGCTGACTTACCTCTACCGCGAGAAGAAGGACATAGGCAACGGTCACGAATGGCCCATGTACCTGTTCCTCGGCGGACAGACCGCCTGGGCCACTCAGGCATTCGAGGAGTTCCTCGGCGCAAACCCCGCGCGAAACACCCACGCGTACATAAACCTGATGTCGTGCTACCGCCAATTCGGCGAGTACGCCAAGGTAAAAGTGACAGCCCAGAAGGCGTTGAAGAACCTCCCGTCCGACAAGTGGCGGATCGCGAATGAAGCGGCGGTCTACGACGCCCTGGGCGATCTTTACGCCGAACTCGGCGACAAGGTCCGCGCTCGGGCGAACTACTCCAAAGCTGTCGTAATGTATCCCAAGAGCACCCAGCCCTACGGACGCCACCTCCTGGTGCGTCGGGCTGCAAAGATCCAGGGGAAGATCGATCTGTTGGATATCGGCGCTGTCCGGCCGGGCAAACTCCGCAACGGAAAGCATACCGGCTACTCGATCGCCTACACCGGACCGCTGCGAGCGATCGTAACCGTCCGCGGCGGACGCATCACGCATATAGACCTTCGCCACACTGAAAAGATCCATCAGAACTCCGTAAAGATCATCCCGAAGCGAATCATCAAAGCCCAATCGCTGAAAGTCGACGCGGTAACCGGCGCCACGGTAACCTCGCAGGCTATCGTCGGAGCAACACTCGACGCGCTCAGAAAGGTCGGTCGCAAGTGATCCGTCGCTGCGTTCAGATCGCACTGCTGGGGCTGTTTGTCTATCTGCTGATCAGCGTCTCGTTCCCGCCGGGGCACGTATTCGATCCTGATTCTCTGGCGGACGCCGAGACCGTCCCTGTTGAGTCATTCCTGTGGCTTGACCCGCTCGTGGGCGTAACTGCATCAATCGCCGCAAGGATGCTGACGGCGGCGATCGTCGGAACCGCGGCGGTAGTGCTTTTTTGTGTCGCAATGCCGAGGGTCTTCTGCGGATGGATTTGCCCGCTGGGGACTCTTATCGACGCCTTCGATAAAGTACTCGGCGGATGGACCAGACCGCTGCATCAACGCCCGGGGCGCTGGTGGACCCGCATCAGATACGGAGTTCTGGCCGCAGTGGTCTCGGCGGCTCTGTTCGGCGTTATGCTCGCCGGTTTCGTTTCGCCGCTTGTCGTCCTTACGCGCGGGTTCGTATTCAGTCTGGGACGCGTCCAGGGCGGAATCGCGCGAGGCTGGGAGACTCTCAGCCCCGCCGGACCAGCGGTATGGATATCCGCCGGCATCCTGGCCGCTACGCTGCTTCTTGGCCTGCTGGGCAGGCGATTCTGGTGCCGAGTGCTCTGTCCCAGCGGAGCGATGCTGTCGCTGGCGTCGCCAGCGAGAATCTACGAGCGACGCATCGATGCGAGTTGCACCGGCTGCGGCAAGTGCGTAGAGGCTTGCGCCTTCGGCGCGGTGGCGGACAACTTCACAACACGCCACGATACCTGTACGTTCTGCAGGACCTGCAGCGGAGTATGTCCTGCCGATGCGATATCGTTCGTCAACCGTCTGAGTTCGCCTTCCGATCGGCCGGTCCGCTCGGGTCGCCGCGCGGCGATCGCGGCGATGCTCGTAGGCGCCGGGGCGGGCGCGGCGGCGAAATGGGCTTTAGCTCGCGGCCGGACACCGGGTGAGACCAAAGCACTAATTCGCCCCCCGGGCAGCGTCGCCGAAGAACAGTTCCTGGCATTATGCGTACAATGCGGCCAGTGCGTTCAAGTCTGCCCCGGGCCGGTCCTTCACCCGGCCGGGCTTGATGCGGGGCTTGAAGCCCTCTGGACGCCGGTGGTCATACCAACGCATGCGGCGTGTCATCCGGACTGCAACTTCTGCACTCAGGTTTGCCCGACAGGAGCGATCCAGCCGCTTTCACTGGCCCAGAAACGCAGCTTTGTTATGGGCATCGCGAAGATCGACGCATCGATCTGTCTGCCGCACTGTGGGACCGAGGACTGCCGGCTCTGCTTCGAGGAGTGCCAGGCCGCCGGATATAACGCGATAGAGATGCGTCAGATCAAGCTCGACATTGGCGAGATTGATCCAAGCGCGTTCAGCGACATGGAGATCGAGGCGATGTCGAAGATCGAGGCCCCGTTCGTGATCGTCGACAAGTGCGTTGGATGCGGCCTGTGCGAGTACCGCTGCCACAGCCGATGGGTCGCCAGCGGCAAACGGCTCCCCCGAAGTGCAATAGTCGTCAAGCCGCCTCAAACCAACAGCTGACTTGCCGCCGGGAGGCAAGTTTGCGAAGATGGTCCGTCGAACACCAATAACCAAGGCCGTGATATGATACCTACAGACAGACGGATCTCCGACAATCGGAAATACAGCGCCATAGTCGCGGTGATTCTGGCGGTTTTGTGCATCGCTCCGACATGGATACTCGCTGAATCCATGACCACCAAATTGGTGGTGTCGGGCGTTGCGGTGCTGATCGCCTGGTGGGTTTACCGTTTCGGTACGCGGATCATGCGGCGGCGGGTGAAGCTGATGAGCGAGCCGATCCCGCAGCACTGGGCGGCGCTGTTCCAGGAGCGGGTGGCGTTCTTCGGGCGACTTTCGGAAGAGGAAAAGGAACGGTTCTGCCGTCTGTCGCAGATATTCCTGGCTGAGAAACCGATCAATCCGGTCAGGTGTGAGATCGACCAGACCGTTCGCCTGCTGGTGGCCGCCAGTGCGGTAATACCTGTATTCTCGCTTCCAGACTTTGAATACGACATGCTCGGGGAAGTACTCATTTACCCGACCACTTTCGACGCCACCGTCCAGTTGGACCCGCATGGCCCGACAATGGCCAGCGGAATGGTCGGCACGCGGGGCACGTTCGGCGGACTTATGGTCCTGTCCAAGCGGGACCTGCTGCGCGGTTTCGAGATACACGGCGACAAGCACAATGTGGGCATCCACGAGTTCGCCCACCTGCTGGACAAGGCCGACGGCTCAGTCGACGGAATCCCGCCCCTGCCGGACGAATGCGTAGGACCGTGGCAGGACGTGGTGCGAGACGAACTGGCCCGCCAGTTTGACGATAACTCCGACATTCCCGAATACGGATTCACCAATCATCAGGAGTTCTTCGCGGTCGTCAGCGAATATTTTTTCGAGTCGCCCAGAAAACTGGCGGACAAGCATCCGGAGCTCTACACACTCCTGAAACGCGTCTACGAACAGAACCCCCGCCAACGATTCAGCGGGCTGGCCAAGAGCATAATGAGATTCGCACGACGCAAAATCGGACGCAACGCACCGTGTCCGTGCGGCAGCGGCAAGAAATATAAGAAATGCTGCTTAAACAAGAAATCGTGAAACGGCGAAAGGCAACGGCGCATGTCGACGCATAAAAGCATCGCTGGCGTGGAGCCATCCGGAGGCGGATGACTTGAAATTCGCGATGCGCCAAAACGGGAGGAAATGTAGAATTTGCTGTCTGAACAGACGGCCCGGGCGGTAGAATTACTTGATGGCTCGCGGTGATTGCGGGCATTCATTTTGACAACCGGGTGAAAGGAGCCCTCTTATGAGTATCCGACCTATCAGCAAGTTCACAATCGTTATTCTCGCCGCGTTGCTTCTGGCCGGGGCGGCCGGTTGCACGACCAAACCCACCGCCAGCATAACTGGCATGAAACTTCAGGGCCTGAGCATGACTGACGCGACAATGCTCTTCGACGTGAAAGTCGACAATCCGTATATGGCCCCCCTTCCGCTCGGCAATCTGGACTACGCTCTGGCCAGCCAGGGTCAACAGTTCATGACCGGAAAATCACTCATGCAGGGCACGATACCGGCCAATGGAAGCAAGACACTCGGCGTTCCGATCAAGGTCAACTTCCTGAAACTGATGAGCGCGGTAAAAGGCGCCCGGCCGGGCGCGTCGATCCCCTACAAAGCCGACATGGGCCTGTCGGTGGACGTACCGATAATGGGCGCCCTGCGAGTGCCGATGACCCAGGAAGGCAATCTGGACATTCCAACGCAAGCGAGCCTGAAGAACAAATTGCTGGACAAACTCAAAGATCAGTTGAAATAACCGCTTTCGGCGGCTTGGAGCCCCTTGCTGTCGACGTAATCGATGATCTCTTCAGCGATCATGACAACCGCCTTGTCCGAATCGATGCGATCGTTGATTTCCTGGTATGTCTTCATTTCATTTGTTCCAGCGATCTACTGTTTAGCGTAAGGCTCGGCGGGATCGAGCCTGTTGGAAAGATTGTATACGCTGGCCGGCGGGCGGCAGGTCTGTTTCGCAATTCATCCGTTATCCGGCGATGGTCTGGAGTTGTTGGTTACAGACCGAAAAACGAACGTAGTGCTTCGGGCTCCATTATCAACATTAGAATCGACATTACGCACACGGCCAGCAGGTTCGCGACAAAATGGGCCATAACGCCGACTGTGATCACGCTGCGCCATTTGCATCCGAGAACGCGCTTGGTGACGACTGCGGAAATCACGAGATCAATCAGCACAAGAAACCACATCGCCACGTGCCAGACGATCGGGGCCATCTCCTGGTTTTCAACCATCGAGCCCATAAAACCCAGCACCACGACAAACAACATCAGCAAACCCGCCTGCGCCAAGGCCAGAAACACGCACCGCATAAAAGTGGCTTCGACAAGCGAAAACCAACACCCTATCCGCAGGAAGAGCGCCGTAGTGGCCCACAGCACAAGCAGACCCAAAACGATCCAGATCCAGAAACTACCGGGCAGCTCAAACTTCCCGGACTGCGGGCCGGCCTGCTCCCCGGTTGGCGGAAAATCGATTCCTGTCCCGGGATCGCGGGGCAACAGTTGGAGCTCAACTCCCCCGTCCGGCCCGATTCCCAGGCCGCTTTCGGGCATAGTCAGCGCCTGCCCCGGACGTATTGCGTAAGGCGGCCTGATGTTGTTCAACTCGGCGATCTCTTTCCATCGCCGGGTCGAGCCAAGCTGGGACTGAGCGATCTTAGACAACGTATCGCCCGGGCGGACAGTATACTCCCAGGCCTCAGACACCGAGACGCCCGCAACGAGCACAAGAGAAGCGATAAGCAGCATTACAAATCTGTTCATATTCAACACAAACGCCCCATTCAGTTATTTCTTCTGGTAAACCCGCACGTATTCGATTTCGTACCGTGTGGGGAATTTCGTTTTCGACGGATCTCCGCCGGCGTGTCCGCCTATCGCCAGATTAATCAACATGTAGTGCGGCTGGCGGAACGGATTCTTCGGACCCCAATCGGTGGTCGGGTTAATCGTTTTGGTCACATCTATCGTATTCAGCAGGAGACCGTCAACGTAGAGCTTTATGCTGTCGGCGTCCCAGTCCATCCGCCATACGTGGAACTTCTCGTCCCACTTCGGGTCGCCGAACGATTTAACCGGCTTGTGGAAGTTGTCCCACCTGGGCTTCCAGCGATTCTTCGTGCCCCAGCATGCGTTGGCGAGAATCTTCCCGCCGTAGAACTCCATCAGATCAATCTCGCCGTTGCTGGGCCACTGGCCTTTTTCGCCCAGGAACCAAATCGCCGGCCAGAGCCCCTTTTGCGTCTTGATCCGAGCCTTGATCTCGAACCGCCCGTACTTCCAACTGGCCAGCCCCTTGGTTATCAGGCACGATGAAGTGTACTCGATGAACTTGCGATTGGTCTTCCAGCCTTTGGCGCCCTTCTTGTAATTCGGATTGGCCTTCTGCTCGCGCCGAGCTTCGATAATCAACCGGCCATCTTTGCAGAAAGCGTTTTCCTCCTGGTACCACTGGAGTTCATTGTTGCGAACAAACCCGTGCTCGTAGTTCCATTTCTTCGGATCCGGCCTGCCGTCGACCTTGAATTCATCGGACCATACCATACGGTACCCGCCAGCCGCGGGTTTCCGCGCCGCCCACGCCACCGGCAGCAGCATCATGATCCCAGCCAACGCTATTGTATATTTCATTCATCTCTCCCGGCGGGCTATTAGAGCTAGAGCCCGCCGTATCGCGAAAGCTGCTCAAGGACACGAAATATCAGGAAAATGGCCATTCCGCCAGACAGGGCGTACCAGACGTTCGCCGAATCCATAAACGCCACCTTAGACGCAACCTGTTTTCTCATAGCGACATACCGCTCAATACGATTGCGGCCCATCTGGAAGAACAGGTAGGCGACGTACGCTGTAACGATCGCTTCAATGCAAATGTATGCAACTATGCCTGGATTCATATTCACCCTTTCGGCGCCGGTCTTCCTGTCGCTGGTCCCAGCGTACCCAAGCCCCAGCCGACCTGCAAGCATTTGTCGCCGAGCTTCGTCAGCAATCATCTCGACAAGCCGACCGAGCCGCGGGTATGATGTTGCGGCATATAGAAAAAGGAAGAGTCCGATGACCAAACGATTAATAATGGCGATCTGCCTGACACTGCCCGCCGCAGCAGCGACCGGGTGGGCGGAGACGACCGAAGATAAATTCAATATACTGTTCGCCGACAGCGTCAAACGAGCCGCAAGCACATCATCGACCAAGGACGACGCCGAACTGGCCAACGCATTCATGAAGGCCTGCAGCATGCTCGCCGACGAACCGGACGTCAAGATTCTGCTCTATCAGAAGGCCGCTGTCTACGGCGCTAAAGATCCCGTCGGCCACGCCTCGGCGCTGAGGGGCGTAGAGATGCTCATGAAGACCGTCCCCGATCGCAAAGCCGAATGGGAAGAGCTCCTCCTGAACATTCGCAAAGCCCAATACGCCAAAGCCCGCGGGACCAACCGGCCCCAGGCGGGCAAGGCCTATATCGACCAACTGGTGGTGTCGGCCCGAGCCCACACCGCCGCGGGAAACACCACAAAGGCTTCGAGCCAGTACCGTCTGGCGCTGATGCTGGCAAGGGCATACGACAGAGATCGAGCCGCCGCAATCACCGCCGAACTCAGGGTAACCGCGGCCCGCGTAACGATGCTGAAACGCCGACTCACGCTGCTGAAAAAGTTCGAAGCCGACCCGTCCGACCAGGAAACGAGATTGCAGCTGGTCATGATGGAACTGCTGGAGTTCGATAACCCGGCGGCGTCACAGAAACTGCTCAACCAGGACATGGACGACTATCTGCGAACCTACATTCCGCTGGCCGCTCAACCGATCGAAAAGACCGCCGATACCGCCTGTATGGACCTGGGAAAATGGTACGAGAAGCTCCTGGATGAGTCCAAGACAATCGCGGGCCGGACCACCGCAATAAAACGCGCCACGGCGTACTACAAGCAGTTCATGCTGGTCCACGAGAAGAAGGACATGAACACGCTGCGCGCCGGGCTGGCGATTAAGCGTCTCAACGCCCAGGCGGCTAAGCTGGGAATCACGACATCCGGCGTTCCGTCGAGAGCCAGATGGGCCGATGTGCTGAAGCTTATCGACCCGGCCAAACACACTATCGACAGAAAATGGACCATCCGAAAAGACGGCCTGGCGTGCTACCGGACCAGCCGGCAGCTCATATCCATTCCGCAGACCGCCATGGGCGGATACGACATGCACATGACGTTCACCATCGAAGACGACACCGAGGCCGCGGTGCTGCTTCCGGTCGGTTCGGGGTATACGTCACTGGTGATCGGCGGTTGGAACGGAAGATACAGCGGACTGTGCGATATCGACGGCAAGAACATCGCCTCCCCGAATCCCACTACGGTCACAACCGACTACAGGAATCCTCCTGTAAAAGAAGGCGAGAAAGCAGCGGTGAACATCAGCGTCAGACTCACCAATGAAAACGCCAAGATCACCGCAACGTTGAATGGTAAGCCCTTCGTCACATGGTCGGGCAAGCAGTCGTCACTGAGCCTCTACTCTCGATGGTCCATGTCTTCGAGGAACTTCGCCTTGGCGGCGTATTCCTCGCAGGTGGTCTGGCATTCGGTGCGATTGAAACTGATCGACCCGATCGACCTGAACACCAAACTGGTCTCCAGGGACGCCACTTACAAGATCTCCAGCACTTACAGCAGCTACCCGCCGCTTCCGTCGTTGCTGACGGGCGAGGGAAAGTACCACGGATACCGCGGGTACCATGCGTTCTGCACCGACAGAGAGCCCAAGCCGAACGTCACAATCGATCTGAAGAAATCCGAGGTGATCAGGCGAATCATCATAGAAAACAGGCGCGACAGCTATAACCGCTACATGGTCCAACTCGACGTGGAAGTATCGAGCACGGGAAAGACCTGGCGAAAAATATGGCAGTCCGAGGCCTCAAAACCGACCTGGACAGTCGACCTGAAGACACCGGCAAGAGCCCGCTTCATGCGCATCACGCTTGCAGGAACCGGATCATACAAAAGCAGCAGAGGAATGAGCCTGGCCCTGAGAGGCGTGAAGATATACGCCGACAGGTGAACAGCAGTGATGAATGACGGCAACGGCTGACCGCAAACGGCCGGGAGCTGTTGCTTCCAGCCGTTCGCCGTCACCGTCAGCGGTTTGTCTTTGTCCATATCCGAAAGCACTTCGCCAGCCGCGACACCGTCTCGCGTCGACGCCGCCCCAATGCGTCGGTGTGTCGCCCGCCATGAAAGGTCCACAGTTCTCTAGGCGCCTTGGCCTTGGCGTACAGGCGTTTGGCGTGATAGTACGGAACCACCTGATCGTCCGTGCCGTGCATGATCACCAGCGGCGTCGGACTTATGCGGGCCACCACGCTAATCGGGCTGTAAGCGTCTCGCAGCAGCGAACCGGCCAGCGGCTTCAGCGATCCGGCAACGTGGTCCTTGCCCACTTCCTCGTACGATGAAAACGCCGAATCGACCACCACGCCGACTATCCCGTCAAACTTGTTGCCCCCGACCGCCGCTATCGCATTGGCGCCGCCGAGGCTCTGGCCGAACACGATGATCTTCTTCGGATCGACATCGTCGCGGGCCTGCAGGTACTTGATCGCGGCCACCGAGTCCTGGTAGACCCCCTCACGGCTGGGCTTGCCCTCCGAGGCGCCGTAACCGCGATAGTCGAACACGAACAGATTAAACCCATTTTGCGGAACCCACGAAACGAACCGGTAGTGCGAAGTCATATTCTGGGCGTTGCCGTGAAAATGAATAACCGTCCCCGCCGCTGGCTTAACAGAAGGAACGAACCATCCCGACAGCACAGTCCCGTCAGCGCTGGGGAAACGAACATCCTCGTAACGCAGCCCGTCCCGTGCGGGGGTTTGGTAGACCTTGCTGTCAGGATGATAGAACGCCCGATCCAGGCTCCCGCATCCGGAGAAAACGGCTAGCGCCAGAGAAGTAATTATCAAACGATTCATTGTGGCGGCCCCCGTTTAACGATCTGCGTGTCGGGCTTGAGTCTGTCCGACCAGATCGGCCTGCTTTCTTCTATAGCCTCCTCCACCGCCTGGAACTCCTCATCCTGCAAAATCGAACCGTCCGAGAACTGCCCCGACCGCCCGCAAGCGAACATTTTCAGAAGCCCGATCGGGACGCCAAAAGCGAGCATCAGATATGACACCACTTGAAATTCCCGCCACTCCCCATCACTGCAAATCTGCTCCAATACCTCCTGAAGAGACCATTGGCCCATCGCCGTATTCCGAAGTAGGTAAACCAATTCTACATCATGCCGGCTACCATCTCCAAAATGTGTGTTTTCCAGCATAACCATGACCTCGAACAACGCGGGCGCCGGCTCGCCTGGCTAAACATCCGGGCGAGCAACCACAGTATCAACCGCCGCACCGGACGATGTCAACCGCAACGGGCGCTCATAACTCAGTTTTCAGCTCATTCCGCGGGCGAAAACTGCTACTGCGTGGCTATCCGGGCCGAGCGTTGCTAAACTCGGGCCATCATCGCACATTTTTGGAGCCCGACAATGATAGTTGCATTCGACATCGACGACACAATTACACGCCATCCGGAGTTCTTCGCGTTTCTTTCAAACAAGCTCAAAGACGGCGGCCATACCGTGATCATTATCACATTCCGGGAGAATCGACCGACGACCGAAGCCCTGCTGGAGAAGCTCGGCGTTGCGTACGACAAGCTGGTGACATCGAGCCTCGAAGCCCACATGGAGCACGGTGTGGACGAGTGGAAAGCCGCCGTCTGCCAGGAACTCAAAGCGGACGTATTCTTCGAAGACGACCCGCATGTAGTCAAACACGTGGACGACTCGACGATCTGCATGATCCCGATCGACAAGAAGCGCCACGACCTGGAAAGCATGACCGAACCGCTTTTCGGATTCTAAGCCCGCCGGGCCGGTTGCGAGGTTGCAAATGCGGTTGTGGCCTGCGGTCAGGTGTCCATCGTCACATCGTCCCAGTCCTGGCCCATGTATCTGATCAGCCAGTTGAGCGATCTGTGCCTCTCGCAAACGATCCCCTCCTCAATCGCGTCGGACTCGGCGCCCTTGACTCGCATTTCAACCGCCGCCCAGTTCAGGCGATAGTAGAGATCGGCCATATCGAGAATATCGGCCTGGGAGCGTAGTTCGGCTTGCGAGATAAAGGCCTCCGGTCCAGCGTCTCGAATGGCTCCGATATCGTGCGCGACATCGCATATAGCGCCGGGAGAGGCCATTCCATCGACGCGACCGAGAGCCCACATGAATACATGCACGCATTCGTACCGCCAGCAGAAATTGACTAATTCCTGCTCCGACGCCGCCGGGTCCTTGATAAACACCGCTTCCTGGGGGCTGAAGTATCCCTCGGCGCCGTACTCCTTGACCAGCCCGTCAACAAACTCCGCTTCCTGGCCCTGAGTCTCTCCCTTCAGGGCGCATATTGCGACCGCCAGACACCTTGAAGCCACTTCCTGCGGCGTTCGGGGCTCGATCTGCGTTTGGTCTTCGACAACAGGGAGATGCTCTATGAACGGAAGGCCCATGGCCTTTACCTGTTCAATACTGCGAGCCTTTCTGGCCAGTTGCGCCGCGGTCGGTTCGGGACTGTCCATATTGGTCCTTACGACTCCCTGCAATTGCGATTCATCAACAGTTGGTTTTTCTGACGGGTCCATGCGATTCTCCCTTTTGCACGAGTAAACGGCGCCGGTTCATATCGACGATGTGGTAATGATACCCCATTATTCCTGATCCGGCAACGCGTCTCGACGTACTTTGCACAATAATATCCAGGCGCCGAAGAGGGGTAAGAAGGCGTAATCCCGATTGCGGCGCCTTTGACCCTTTCGGGAGACCGGGCAAGACGCTATCATGCAGCTTTGGCCGCTAGACACGGAGTTCAGCGATTTGAGCAAAAAAAAGGCACAGAGCGACGGGCCGACTTTTCTGGAGTTCTTCGCCGGTATAGGTCTGGTCCGGATGGGCCTGGAGGTCGCCGGGTGGCGGCCGATCTGGGCTAACGATATCGATCAACAGAAGCGGGACATGTACAACAAGCATTTCGGCGATGCGGCCAACCACTTCGAAACCGGCGATATTCATTGGCTCGATGCAAACGAGGTTCCCGACGCCGATCTGGCTACGGCGTCTTTCCCGTGTACTGATCTTTCGCTGGCCGGCGGGCGAAAGGGACTGGACGGTGAGAATTCTTCGGCATTCTTTGGGTTTGTTAACGTGCTGGACGACATGAGCGACCGCCGCCCGAAGGTTATCATGCTCGAAAACGTCTGCGGGTTTCTGAACTCGCGAGGCGGCGCCGACTTCCGGGAGGCCATGCTGCGGTTAAACGCACTAGGCTACAGCGTCGACCCGTTCATCCTGGACGCCAAATGGTTCGTCCCGCAAAGCCGCCCGCGGCTGTTCGTGGTCGGGACACAGACCCAGTCGACCAACGGAGACTCATGGTCCCTTGTCGGCCAGTCCTCGCGAATCCGACCCGAAGCGATCAACGAATTCATCGCGGCCCATCCGGATATTAAATGGTCCATCCGCGATCTGTCCGACCCGCCCCACTACTCGCGCAAGCGGCTTGAAGATATCCTGGAGAAATTGCCCTCCGACGATCCGCAGTGGTGGTCTAAAGAGCGGGCCGACTACCTGTACAACCAGATGAGCGACAAGCACAAGGAGATCGCCAACAGCTGGATGGCCAGGAAGGAATGGTCGTACGGGACGGTCTTCCGACGCGTGAGAGCCCAGAGCGACGGAACGAAGAAATCGATGGCCGAACTGCGATGCGACGGACTGGCCGGATGCCTGAGAACACCCAAGGGCGGAAGCGCCCGCCAGATCCTTTTCAAAGCCGGACACGGTCGATACGCGGCGCGCCTGATAACGCCGCGCGAATGCGCCCGACTCATGGGCGCCCGCAACTTTCAGATGGACGCCCCGACAACCCAGGCCCTGTTCGGCTTCGGCGACGCGGTGTGCGTGCCGGCGATATCGTGGATCGCCGAAAACTACCTCAACCCCCTCCTGGACGAAATCAGCGAGGCGGAATGATAACTGGTCGCCGATCACTGGCCCACCATGGATATTTTCTCCCGGGAAGAACGCAGCCGGATCATGAAGCGGGTGCGGTCGGAAAACACCAAACCTGAATTGATCGTCCGCAAACTCGCCCATGGGCTGGGGTATCGATTTCGCCTGCACCGCAAAGACCTGCCCGGCAAGCCCGATCTGGTCTTCGTCGGGCGGAGGAAGGTTGTTTTCGTGCATGGATGCTTCTGGCATCAGCACACTTGCAAACGGGGCGCCCGAAAACCGGCCACGCGGCGGGAATACTGGCTGGCGAAACTCGATAGAAACGTCGCCCGTGACAAGGCGGTTGTGAGGCAACTGCGGCGGCTGGGCTGGGGGGTGATGGTCGTATGGGATTGCCAGACCAAAGCGCGCGTGCTGGGTCGCCTGGCCGTCAGGATCGCCAGATTCCTGGAAAAGACCTGACCGACCCCATGGTGCACACTCCACCAGCAGCGAACACATCAACACGCCAAACCGCCAAAACCTCAACAGTCTGCATATACGTCACTTACGCCTGTTTTTCATAGTACTCACTCCGAATTACAGGAAGGCGTATCCGGAAGAAACTGTGAACCAATTGTGACATAAGACAACCGCCGCACAGGCCGATGCGATCTGGCCTGTGCGGCGGCGGCAAGGGTTCTGATGAGTGCGGCTCGGATCAGTTCAGCAGGATTCCGATCAAACCGCCGAGGTCGATTCTGGTCCGCCCGGTCGGCCTGGCGTCGCCTCCGCGGTATTCATAGCTGCGGCCGCGGCGGTAGCCTCTGTCGTCGCTGGTGTCGGGGCTCCTGAAGACCGGGGGGAACCTCAAGTTCGGACGTTCGCGTCTTGGGTGCGTGTAGAGGCGGCTGGGAAGGACCGACACGCGGTAGTCGCCGGTATCGTCATCGTCCTGGGCCCTGATGCGGATCTTGAAGTACTCGACTCTCCGATCGGCGTGCAGCCCAATGGTCTTGCCCCATCGCGAAACCTCGAACTTGTCGACCCGACGTTCCTTGTCGTCGGCGCGTTTGACCCACAGTTCGCCTTTCAGTTTCGTAGTGACGTTACCGATCTTCAGCAGGTACTCGCCGGGGGTCGTCGGGGCGAACAGCAGCCAGTCTTCGTCGTCACGCGGGTAGATCGTGCGAAGCTGCGTATCGTTGGCCTTGATCCCGGTGGGTCTTTCGGCCCTGTCGTCGGACTCGTAAACATCGGGCCGTATGATGTTGGGCTGGGCGTGGCGCGAGGCGCGGACCAGCTTAACGTTCAGGCGATACGATCCGACATCGTCGCCATCTTCGGCTTCGATCTTGATCTTGAAGTACGCTATGCCGTGCAGGGCGTCCAGCGAGATCGCAGCCGATCGACCCCTGCGGATCTCGAATTTATCGACGCGTTTCTCACCGTGGCGTCCTGCTTGGGCGTAGAGTTCGCCTTCAAGGTCCGTTGTGACGTCCGTAAGCTCCAGGACATATCGCCCCGCCCGCTGGGGCACGAACAGGTTCCAGTCTTCGTCGCCGTCGGGATTGATCGTATGAAGCTGGGGACGACTTTCGAATATCTGCATCGCCATATCGCGTTTTGAGTTCGGCTCGAATTCATCTCGTACGAGGCGAACGGTCCGGCGATGGCGATGTCTGCGTTCGTGTTCGCCCCTGTCGCCTTTGCATCCGCAATCGCATTTTGCGTGGGGATTGTGCTGGTGCTTCTTGTCAGGCTCGTGCGGACGGCGTGTTTGAACGGGCGGAACAGGTTTGGGGATATGTCGGCGTCTGGCCGGCTCGTCGAACACGACATGAAGCGTCACACCCGAGTAGTTGCCCGACGCCAGCAGGCCGACCTGCCACCATCCGGCCCTGGGCCTTAAAACAATGATCCGCTCGTGGGTGTTGCCCGACTGGCTCCTGAAGTCCCAGTGCTGGTTAGCGCCCCGCTCGCTGCGAAGGTACAGATCGCAATCGCCCTGACCGTCGGAAGTAGTGATCACAAGCTGCTTCACGCCGGTGGGGATAAGCAAACGCCCCAGCCACATGCTGTTGGCCGGACCGCGGAAACCGCGAATGGTCTGGCCGTTGCTGAGAACGTCCAGTTCGGCCTGGCTCTGGTCGGCGTTGGCGAATAAGGCGGTCGTAACTGCGGCTAGCACCAATATGTTCCGTAAAGCTCTCATCGTGTCACCTTGCCTTTCTTATGTCGCTGGCGGCTTTTTATCGCCAGCAAAATGTCTTACTACCAACATTGTATCCCATTATGACCGAAGGTTACACGCATCCTGCAATCAGTGGGGTTAATTTGCACTATTGCCCAATTGGCCCGGCCAGCGTATCATGCCGATACGATATTCACAGGAGTTTGCGATGAAAGTCTGGCTTAACGGTAAATTGGTTGATCAGCAGGACGCTAACCTGAGCGTTTTAGATCACGGTACGCTCTACGGCGACGGTGTTTTCGAGGGCATCCGCATATACAACGGGCGGATATTCCAGTGCGCAGCGCACGTTGACCGCCTGTTCGAATCGGCGTTCAAGATCCGCCTGCCGATCGAGCAGACCAAACAGGAAATTGTCGACGCGATGTACGAGACAATCGCCGCCAACGAGATAACCGACGGTTATATTCGCCTGGTGCTCACCCGCGGCGCCGGAACGCTTGGCCTCAGCCCGTTCAAATGCGCCCATCCCAGCACGTTCATAATCGCAGACAGCATTGCGCTGTACCCTCAGGAGATGTACGACAACGGTATGGCGGTCATTATCGCCAAGACCGTTCGCGTGTCGGCCAACATGCTCGACCCGTGCATAAAGAGCCTAAACTACCTGAACAACATCTGCGCCAAGATCGAGGCGATCGACGCCGGTGTCGCCGAGGCAATCATGCTGAACGTGCGGGGCAATGTCGCAGAGTGCACCGGCGACAACATCTTTATCGTTAAAGACGGCCAGGTCATCACGCCTGACACAGACTCCGGGATCCTGGTTGGAGTCACCCGCGGATTGGTTATATCGCTGGCCCGTGAGCTGGGGCTTACTGTAACTGAGCGGTCGGTCACGCCTGACGACCTGAGGTCGGCGGACGAATGCTTCCTTACCGGAACCGCCGCTGAGGTGATCTCCGTCACGAAGATCGACGACACGACTATAGGCGACGGTAAGGTCGGCGAGATTACCAAGAAACTGCTGGCTGCGTTCAAGGCGTTTACGACTTCTGACCGGGCCGAAGGGTAGACCAGTAATCAGTAGCCGATGATCACCAGCTTCACTGCGTGGCGGCGAACAGAACCACATTCGCGGCCAGGCGTCTTGCGTCGGCGGTCGACGGAGCAACACATCCGTAGGTGTATCCCCCATCAAGCGGTACGGTCACCGCACATTGGCTGACAACCGCCACCACGCGTCCCTTGTGTTTGATAACCGAGAGCATGTCGGCCAGCGGAGTCTTCGCGACGCCGACCGTAGCTTTTGTAAGATCACTGCCGACACCGCCTGCGAACTTGCCCGTTATCAGCGGATCGGTGATCGCGACCTTGCCGGCGGCAGAAGCACCGACAGCGGCTGCAAGCACGGCGGTTATCTGTTGGGCGAACTGGGGCTTGCCCATCGCCGAATCAACGAAGATCATCCCGCCGGACTTCAGATACGTTCCCAGGACCTCCAGTTGGACCTGGCTGAGCTTTGGCGGTAAGGTTCCGGTCATCCAAAGCAGCGGAGGACCAGGTGCGCCAATGGGGTCTTCCAGATCGACCGTGGTCTGCGTTACGCCGACGCTGAGAGCCCCGGCCAGCGAGTTATGCATAAATCGCACAGCGGCGTGTCCGGAGTACCAGTCGCCTGCGTGCCTGACCCTGGCGACATTGATTATCCTGCTCTTGGAGACCGCAAGCGGTCTGGGTATTGGCGTCGGTCTGCGGGGGGCGGTCGAACTGAAGCCTATGCCGGAATACGCCGCCATATTCGCCGCGAGCTTGAATCCCGTCTCGGCGGAGGCTCCGCTTCGCAACACGTCACCCAAGCCCCCGGAGACCAGGAACACGCGGGTGCGGCAGTAATCGCCTATCGCTGAAACGGTCAGTGAGCCCGGGTTTATTATCTTGTAACGAACACTGAACACCGGGTGTGTCGAGGCGATGGTCTGGGCGTGATAGTGATATTGCGCGAACATCGACAGGAACGCTTTTTGGGTCTGTCCAGTATCGCCCTTGGGCACATCCACCAGCACCATACCGCCCTGCAGCACAAACAGCCTGATCCTGGCGGCCAGCGAATCCGATATTGTCATTTCAGCCGGCGGCGAGATATACAGAACCGGCGCGGCGTCCAGCACGCTCTGCGAAGCAGTCTTAACCACAAACTGCCATCTCGCATCGCGTCTGGCCGACTGCCCCAACCATCCGGCCAGCGCAGCTACGTCCGAGCCGTCAGGAACGGCCTCGCTGGCCAGGATAAGCTTATTGACCAGCACGGGCTTCTGGGCGTTGGACATCGCCAACAGCGCAAAGCACGTGTAAACGATATCCTTGGGACCTTCCTTGTCGCCACTGCGTCGCCAGCCTCCGTCGTCGCTCTGACGGGAGACAAGGTGCCCTAGCAGCTCCCCCTGCCAGGCGTGCTGTCCTATCAGGGCGCTGCCCGATTCGACCGCCACCCGGGACAGCATGTACAGGTAGAAATACGGGAAGTACGTGATGTCGCCCCAGCCCCATTTGGGTATCTTGGCCAGGACGTAATTATCAACCAGCCATTTTCTGCCCTTGGCGACCAGTTCGGTGTACTTGCCCAAATCCGGATTGTCGGCCGGGAGCCTGGCTTTCACCGCTGACAACGCATTTACTCCTGCGACGGTCATTGACCCATGACTGGTTCCCCGCAACCGCAGCCCGGACCCGCCGGAGGGTTCATATCCCCAACCGCCGTCGGGATTCTGCACTTTGGCGAGGTAGCCTGCAGCCTTCTTCCAGACAGTGGGCTTTATCGTCGCGCCGGCGTTTGCTGCGTCTGAAAGCGCCAGGATCGCAAATGTAGTATTGCACATGTCGGTCCATTTCGGACGCCGAGTCATCGTCGGATGGCCCAGACCGTATCCCCATCCCCCGCTGGTCGACTGCCTGTCCTGCAGGAAGTCGGCGTCCTCGGATATCACCGATACGTATTTGTCAGAACCGAGTCGAGTCAGCGCCATCAACCGCATGGCCCGAGCGTAAACTGTAGTTGGCTTGGCGGTCACGGCGGATTTTATGGCCCCGGCCAACTGCTTGTCGTCCCCCTTCACGCCCAGCGACAGCGCGGTGGCGATAACAAGGCTGTCGACCCCGCCGGGGAATCTTTTGTCGTAGTTGCTTTCCCACCGTCCGGCGTCACTGCATGACGACTTGAGGAACTTCAGACCCGCAGATACCGATCGTCTGACCTGGCTGCTTTCGGGCTGAACGATCCTGGCCGCAACCGGAGCAGGGGCCGGCTGACCGCTGGCGGGCAGTGGCGACCAAACCACCGACACAACCGTTGCACACAGCAGCGCCGCGGTTACTAACCTTCGCGTAGGCAAGGATATAATCGTTCTGGTGTATGGGTATTGCATCGTAACAGCGAGCGTAATCCTCTAACTGAACGCTCTTATTACAGGAAGTCTAACTGATTATCGCCCCCGAGTCGAGTCAGCACTTCACATTACCGATGATCGGGCGTATCATCTTGCATTGAATCACGCCCACAAACAACGGAAAAACTATGAATAAATCCCCACTGGCCATGATAACCGGAGCCGCAAGAGGCATAGGCGCCGCCATTGCCGTTGAATTAGCGAAAAACGGCATGGATATCGCGATATTCGACGTAATCGACTCGGCCCAGGTCGCCGACGAGGTCCGCGCCGCCGGACAGACCGCTATCTCCATTGTTGGAGACGTGACCAACGCCCAGGATCGCCAACGAGCGATCGATGCGGTCAAACAGGAGTTCGGACGGCTCGATGTCCTGGTCAACAACGCCGGAGTGGCGCCCAGCGTGCGGGCCGACATTCTCGAAGCATCCGAAGAAAGCTACGATCGCGTGATGGGCATCAACCTCAAGGGCCCCTACTTCCTGACCCAGGCCGCTGCCGGCTGGATGATCGAGCAACGAAAAGAACGCCCGGACGACTGGATGTGCGTCGTGAACATCTCATCCTGCAGCGCATACGCCGCCAGCCCGTCGCGCGGGGAATACTGCCTGTCGAAGGCGGCGGTGTCGATGGCGACAAAACTCTACGCCGCACGCCTGGCCGAGCATAACATCGGCGTTTACGAAATACGCCCGGGCATAATCGCCACGGACATGACCGCGGCGGTCAAGGACAAGTACGACAAACTCATCGCCGAAGGCCTCACCCCGATCAAACGCTGGGGCCTCCCCGGCGACGTTGCGGCCGCCGCGGCGACCTGCGCCAGAGGCGAACTGAAATTCTCCACCGGAGAAGTAATAAACGTGGACGGCGGATTCCATCTGAGGACACTGTGATCGAAAATCAAACTAACAAATCAATTCCGGTGACTCGTGTCGAGACGATTATCGTAGGCTCCGGAGCCGCTGGGATGAACGCGGCGGCAAAACTGCTGGACTTCCGCCGGGCCGACGGAGTCGAAAACCCGCAGGACGATCTGCTGGTGGTCACCGGCGGACTTACGCTGGGCGCCTCGCGAATGAGCGGATCGGACAAGCAGACGTACTACAAGATGGGCTCCAGCCCAAGCGTGTCGGACACCGCCGAGGACTTCGCCGCGACGCTGACGGCGTTCGGCTGCTGTCACGGAGATACGGCGCTGGCTGAGGGGATCGGATCGCTTCGGGGTTTCTATCACCTGGTGGAGGCCGGGGTCCCCTTCCCGCACGACGCTTCGGGCGCATTCATCGGTTACAAGACAGATCACGACCCGGCCCAGAGGGCCACGTCCGCCGGGCCGAAGACCTCGAAATTCATGAGCGAATGCCTCCAGGCCATCGTTGCCCGGGCAGGCGTGAAGATAATCGACAAGCACCCGGTAATGCGGTTCGTAACCGCCGGCGACGGACCCGACAAGCGAATAGTCGCTATGATCTGCCTGGACTGCACCGACTCTGAGGCTCCGTTGCTTTCGGCGTTCGCAGCCGACAACTGGATACTCGCGGCGGGCGGGCCCGGCGAAATCTACCAGACCACCGTATACCCGCGAGGCCAGATCGGCGCCCACGCCCCGGCGCTGCAGGCCGGCCTGACCGCATGCAACCTGACCGAAAGCCAATACGGACTGGCGTCGATCAAGTTCCGCTGGAACGTGTCGGGCACGTACATGCAGGCGATACCGCGAATATTCTCGACCGACGCGGACGGCGGCGACGAACGTGAGTTCCTTACCGAATACTTCGACGACACGCCGCCAATGGCGACCAATATCTTCCTGAAGGGCTACCAGTGGCCTTTCGACGCACAGCGAATAACCGACCATCAATCGTCGCTGATAGACATGGCCGTCCACCAGGAAACCGTCGTTCGCGGACGCCGCGTCTGGATGGACTTCCTGCGGAATCCCGCCGGCGCCGACGGCTGGGACGAATTCGACCTTGGCGCCCTGGGCGAAGAAGCCTGCGATTACCTGACCAAGACAGGCGCATCGCAGGCCTTGCCGATCGACCGCCTGGCCCACATGAACACACCGGCGATCGACCTGTACGCCGAACATGACATCGACTTGTATTCGGCGCCGCTGGAAATCGCCGTATGCGCCCAGCACATGAACGGCGGATTCGCGGTTGACAAGTGGTGGCGAAGCAATATCGACCGCACGTTCGTTATCGGAGAGATGGCGGGCACTCACGGGGTCAAACGACCCGGCGGCTCGGCGCTTAACGCCGGGCAGGTCGGGGCGCTCAGGGCGGCTGAGTACATCGCAAGGGCGTACAAAGATGCGCCAGGCGACTATCCCGACGATCTTATCGCCAAGGCAATAGACCAGGCGACCGCCGAAATAGAACGCATGCTGGCGGCATCGGGATCAGCCAGCCAGACGCCCGATGAGGTAATGAACCAGATTCGCGTGCGCATGACCCGCTCCGGGGCGCACCTTCGAGACGCCAAGTCGGCCCGCGAAGCTCTGGACGCAGCGGTTGCACAGTACAAACGCCTGGCGGACGAGGGAATCAAGCTCACCCGTCCGGGCCAACTGTCCCAGGCCGTCGCGGCGACACAACAGTGCTTTACACAGATCGCCATGCTCAAAGCGATATGCGAAATGTTCCAGCGAGGCGCCGGAAGCCGCGGAAGCCACTGCATACTGGATGACGACGGAGTCGAAATGCACGACCAACTAGTCGACCCGCAGACCGACCGCCCCTACCGATTCAAACCCGAAAACCACGCTCTACGCAACGAAATCATCGAGCTTACGTTCAACACCGACGCCGACGACATGTTCGAAACGAACATCACGCCGCTGCGCCCGACGCCGGTAAACGACACGGCGTTCGAACCGGCTTGGGCCCAGTTCCGCGCCGGCGAGATATACAACAAAGGAAGCTGACATGGCCGCTGACAACAACGACGAAGCGATTCTGGAGCCCGAATTCCACGGTTCCCGCCACCATTACGCGCTGGCTCACATCGCCCTGCGACAGATATGCAACGCCAATCCGCTGGGCTTCTTCGGGGCGATGGGTTCCGAGGACCGCGACCTGTTCTGCAAAGAAGTGTGGAACTCGGTCTGCAAGCATTGTGCAGCCACCGGAAAGCCCGCGTTCGACATTACCGACGTGAAGATATCGACCATGCGGCTGGCGGACTACCCGGCAATTCTAATTCGCATGCCTCCCCCCGCCAACATCGCAGAGACCCACATGGTCGCCATAATCTTGAAAATCAAGCGGGACGTCCAAACCCCGCCGGACGATATAAAGACAGCCTATTTCACGCTTGAGAAAGGGGCTGACCAGGACGGAATCGATCGGACAGTGCTCTGCTCGTGGTCTATGGACGACACCCACTCGAATTACGGTGACGGACCGCCCGTGGACGAGGATCAATTCCTGGCCACGGTTGAGAAGATGCTCTGAAGAGCGTCTGCGGGACTATCGCGTCAGACTAGTTCGCTTCTGGTAGGCCAACGTACGGATCTCGTCGGCAATTCTCTTGGCGAGCACATCGTCGCCGGGCGAACGCTTAGCCGAGGCCGGCGCCGAGTCACCGGAGGTCCCAATGGCGATGACCATATACTCCCGCTCCTTGTCCTTCTTTCGCCCTCCGACCGTGCCAGGAGCGGCCGGATGAGGATGCTTGACCTGACCGGGACCCGACAGCAAACGCGAAACCTTGATCGTAACCACCGGATGGTACTCGCCGTCGGATTTCTTGATTATGCGAACTATCGCCGTGCGGTACAGCGGCTGGACAGTGTTTTCCAGCGCGCCGGAGACGGTGGCCTTGTCGCGACGCCACCACTCGAAAAAGTGCCTCCCGCCCTGCGGAAGGGTCGTTACCGTACCCGACCGGCGGTCAAGCTGGTCGATCTTGAATCGATACGAGATCAGCACTTCAGACGCCGAGTCCCAAACGTTCTGAAAAGTCCGCTCGGCGGGGGTCAGTTCGGTCGGCGGGACTATCGGGCGGGTGTGCTGCGCCCTGCCGCATCCGCAAGCAACCAGGAGCATCATAACAGGTAATATTCTTAAAAACGCCATGGCAGCCTTTCAATTGATCTATTGAATTGATCTCAAGAAACCATTGTATCTTATTGTAGTCCCGCGCCAAGTCTGAGGACTTTAAGTTTGGCGACAATCGCTGCAAGTTCCTGGAAAAGATGTGATTCAGATGCGCCGGCCGCCTATAATATTGCCGAACACTAATACGAGACTCTTTGACGGGGCCCAGGGCGGGCGACGCCTTTTTGCGCATCTGTTATCTCTTAATAGCATGAGTACATGGAGACGAAAAGCAATTGAGCTGTTTCCTGACCTGAGGGATGCCTTTCAGGCCGCTGACACCACAATATACGATGTCTTTTTGGATCTCCTTCCCCGGTGCAGAGAAGCACATGAAAATGAAGACAATGAAGAGCTTCAAAAGATATATGGTTACGTTGCGTGGTGCGCCCATCAGAACAACAAAGATCTGTGGAATGCCGCCGGCGTAGGCTTTTATGAACACATAATCGATTGTCGCCAGGCCGTTGATCAGTTCCATCGATGGGTCGAGCCCGATATTTTCGAAGATATCTCCGAACTGCTTGAATGGGCTATGGGCCAGACCAGGTTCCAAAAGCTCAAGGACGGCTACGAAACAAAAACAGAGAACATGCAAAAAAGAGACCTGACAATGATGGAAGAAGCACGCGAGTTTGCCGTCAGGCGTCACGGAGATCAGAAATACGGCGATCACCCGTATTCCGTACACCTCGACGCAGTGGCCAGGATATCGAAGGACTATGGCGATACGGCTGGGACAATAGCATATCTGCATGATGTGGTCGAAGATACGGACGTCACCGTCAGTGAGATAGAACTGAAATTCGGGAAGTTGGTTGCAGATTGCGTCGCCATTTTGACCGATGAGCCCGGTAAGAATAGAAAAGAACGTAAGTCAAAAACCTACGCCAAAATGGCGGCAGTTTCCGGAGAAACCCAGATTGCTCTGATTGTGAAGGCCGCAGATCGCCTGGCTAACATGAGATCCTGCGTCGCCGCCAACCATCAACGGTTATTAAGCGTATATAAGAAAGAGCACCCGGTATTCAGGAGGTCGTGTCTTGTCCTGAGATAAGTTGTCACTTTCAGAGTGATACTATTTCAGGAGATGATCATGAAGCAGAAGGTTGTGACGCGTTACAGTATTTGTTTTAAGCGGCAGGTTATTGCGGATATCGAAGGCGGGCGGTTCGAATCGATTACGCAAGCTCAACATCATTATGGTATTGTCGGCAACTCTACGATAAAAAGGTGGCTGCAGAAGTACGGCAAAAACCATTTAATGGCCAAGGTGATTCGAGTGCAAAAACCGAATGAGAAAGACCAGATCCGTCAACTGAAGCAGCAGGTGGCTGAACTCCAGCGAGCCCTGGGCCAAACCCAGGTCAAGAATGTGCTGAACGAGGAGTTCCTCAAGATCGCTTGCGAAGAATTGGGCTGCGACGTCGAGACAATTAAAAAAAAAGCCGACACCGCGCAGTCGCCCAAGCCCGGCAACGGTCCGGCTTGAGCGTCAAGGCCTTGTGTCGAGAAGTCGGCATGACGCGGCAGAACTTCTACAAGCAAAGAACGGTGCGTAAAAGGCAGGTCGTCAATGAATCGTTGATTCTCGCTTCTGTGCGTCAAGAGCGTTCGCTCCAGCCGAAGCTTGGCGTGCGAAAGATGCTGGACCTGATCCGTCCGGACCTGCAATCGGCGGACGTTTCGATCGGCCGGGATCGCTTTTTCAGCTTGTTATCAGCCAACAATCTGCTGATTGAGCGTAAGAAGCGTAATTGTCGCACGACTAATAGCCGCCACGGCTTCGATGTCTATCGGAACATCCGAAAGGAGTGCGTCACGACTGGTCCGCACCAGGTCCTGGTCAGCGACATCACGTATCTTCGCACTGGCCAAACATTCGTGTACTTGGCGTTGGTTATGGACGCCCACAGCCGTGCGATCGTCGGGTTCGATTGCAGCGACAGCCTCGAAGCGGTCGGTGCGTTGCGAGCGTTGTCGATGGCCGTTAAGCAACTGCCGGTCAAATCCATGGCGATTCACCATTCGGATTGCGGTACGCAGTATTGCTGCAAGGCCTACATCAAGAAGCTGAAGAAGTCAGGATTGCGAATCAGCATGACCGAGGAGAATCACTGTTACGAGAACAGCCAGGCCGAGCGTCTGAACGGCATATTGAAGCAGGAGTACGGTCTGGGCGAGACCTTCGCCGACAAGGCTGAAGCATACGACGCGGTGCGTCAGGCGGTCTGGCTGTACAACCATCGTCGCCCGCATGGCAAGCTGGCTAATCAATTCCCGATGACAGTTCACGCGGCCGCTTGACATTCCGCTGCTCCGGTCGCCCTACGGGCTCCCTCCACAGCGGAATATCAATCAGAGACCACAAGGGTAATAGGAATTATAACTGACAACTTAAGACCAGGACTTGACA